>Ga0209063_1001169_pt1 | contig 14118 bp, 20 predicted proteins | sample KloWWTmeKNB19Kit_FD_187177 | JGI IMG/M metagenome (GOLD analysis project Ga0209063, IMG submission 187177) | Active sludge microbial communities from Klosterneuburg, Austria, studying microevolution and ecology of nitrifiers - Klosterneuburg... | ecosystem: Engineered > WWTP > Aerobic digester >...
GGCGATCGGATTGTTGATCAATATTTGCCTAGGATCGATTTATGCCTTCAGTGTCTTCAGAAAACCATTGGAAAGTTTGTGGGGAATCACGTCGAGCCAGAGCGGGTATCCGTTCATGGTGTTTCTAGCGGTATTTGCCGTTACGATGCCGCTGGCAGGAAATCTGATCGAGCGTTGGGGGCCACGAATGACAGCCACGCTCGGTGGTTTACTGGCAGGAGCCGGGTGGATCGCAGCGAGTTTTTCCGCGGATATCGCCACTTTAGCACTGTTGTATGGCGTTATCGGTGGCGCCGGAGTCGGCATCGTGTACGGCTGCCCGATTGCCGTCGTGGTCAAATGGTTTCCGCGCTACAGCGGTCTGGCGATCGGATTGACGGTCATGGGTTTTGGCGTATCGGCATTGCTGATCGCGCCACTGATGAAAGCGATGATTCTGCAACCGGAGATCGGGATCATGCATACATTTCTGTACCTTGGCATTGCATTCACCATCGCCATTGCCCTCCTGGCGCAGTTACTGCGTTTCCCGCCGGATGAATGGAGTCCTGCCGGATCCGGTACGCTGAACGCCGCACCGGTATCGCCCGCTTTGAGCTTAAACCGGCAAGCCATGTTGAAAACCACAAGTTTCTATGCGCTGTGGGCAACGTACACCATCGGTTGCTTGGCGGGATTAATGGCCATCGGCATTGCATCCCCGGTTGGGACCGAAGTGGCGCAATTGGATGCGACCACCGCAGCGCTTGCGGTGTCGTTGTTTGCGGTATTCAACGGACTGGGACGGCCGCTGTTCGGCGCGTTAACCGATAAGCTCGGCCCGAAGCACACCGCAGTGATTTCGTTTGCGATGACCCTGAGCGCATCTTTGCTGTTATTCTTTTTCGGACAAGGCAACTCCATGCTGTATCTGTTTGCATTCTGCGTGCTGTGGATGTGTCTGGGTGGGTGGCTGGCAATAGCGCCAACCGCGACCGGTATGTTTTTTGGAAAACTTCATTATGCACAGAATTACGGCGTAGTGTTTACCGCCTACGGTGCCGGTGCTATCCTCGGAACACTGCTATCCGGCAGCATCAAGGACATCACCGGCAGCTATTTGCACGTATTTCCAATAGTTGCTGGACTAGTACTGTTTGGAATGCTGATCGCCGCGATAGGATTGAATCCTGCAAAAATCGATCAAGCACGTTAAAGCACTCCGGCCCCAAAGATTTTTATTGCGCAACTTAAAGATTATCCAGCGGACTTACAACCGCTTTGCCGCCCTTATTTAAAACATGCGTAAATCATCGTTGTCGAAACATCGCTATGGCCCAGCAGCTCCTGCACCGTGCGAATATCGTACCCATTCTGCAACAAATGGGTGGCAAAGGAATGACGCAATACATGCGGCGAAACCGGTTTATTGATTTGTGCGCGCTGCGCTGCAATGCGCACGGCTTTTCGCACGGACTGCTCATACAGATGATGGCGGCGCGTCACACCACTGCGCGGATCTATCGAACGCACCGGCGAAGGGAAAACATACTGCCAACCCCATGATTTATCGGCATGCGGATACTTGCACTCCAAGGCATTGGGCAAATAAACCGCACCGAAACCTTCGCTCAGATCCTTATCATGCAACTGCTTGACTTTAGCCAACTGATTCTGCAAATGCAAAAACAAATTCTTCGGTAGCATGGTTACCCGGTCCTTATTACCCTTACCTTCGCGTATGATGATTTCACGCCGCTCAACTGCAAGATGCGTCAAAAATGCTTCTACTTCCGACACTCCCATCTCTTTCGAGATGCCGCTTGCCATGAAACAAAATAAAGCGCCTCGTCCAATCGACGTACGAATTCTCGGTGCGAATGGAATAGTGTTTGGCGCGTATACATTCGCGCACCCGATCCAGTAGTTTTGGAGGATTATTCATCCGCGTTTTTTCGATTCTCATAAAAAGCATTAGAATTATATCAATATGATTATTATTGGATAATAATCCACCAATATTGACTTGGTAAGTCTAATAAATGAGAATACTATCTTTCTGATTTTAGTTAGTCTTCGCAAGACCACCCACATCGCCTAATCAACTCACAGACGGAGACGTATGCCCTTCATCAAACTTGCCAGTATTGCCGCTCTCGTGCTAGGCTCACTGCTTGCTGGCTGCGCCGTTGGCCCAACCGTCAATATGAACGCGGCTGACCGGGCAACTATCAAGTCGGTCACTATGAACACACCGCCGACCCTGCCAGCCGAGATGTTCTTTCACGGAAAAGCTCAGTCCCTCGGCGTGGCGGTAGGTGGACTAATAGGTGGCGTACTGGCTGCAGTCGCAGCCAAAGAGCCCAAGGCTCAACTTGTCGATGCGATGAAAGCCAATGGTATAGATCTGCCGACTATTCTGAAAACGGAGTTCTTCGCCGCTACTGCGTCGCGAAGACTACTCACACAGGCTGATTCTACCGCCGCCGCACAAGGCGACCTCACGCTCACTATCAATGCCTATGGCTTCGGTCAGACGCAGGGGTTTAGCTCTCTCTTGTACCCACTGCTGAAAGTGACGGCGACCATCAAGAAACCCAACGGAGAGATTGCATGGCAGCGAACTGACTTCGCTCTGCCACTGAATTCCGACAACAAATTTGGGTATGAGTTTGAGCAGTATTTGAAGGAGCCTGAGCTCTTGCGGAAGACCCTGACCAACATCTCAGGCATTGTTAGCAGAATGTTGGTAGATGACTTGGCCTCCGGCCGCTAGGCTACGCCTAACCCCTTGCTCAAGCGAAGCTGCGCAAAAAGCCGCACAGATCGGTAAATTTAAACATTATACCGCCCGAGTGCCTGGAAGAGCCCCTTATGAAATACACGCCGAAATACGCGATGCAAGCCGGAGGCGAAATGCGCAAGTGAAGCAATCCGCAGCGCAGGTTTCAGCACTTCCTGGTGAAGAAGGATTTTGACTGCGAGGCGGACTCTCATGAGGGTATTCTCATCCTCACGGATCGCACTTATAGAAGCGCGAAGGCGATAGCTGTGAAGAACCTCCGCAAAGAGCTTCCGGCGATCTTGGCTCCTCTTGGCGAGGACACCGTCGCCTACTGGCGCATGGAGGATGACGAGAAAGAGCGCGAAAGAATCTTCGCAGGCCTAAAGGACACGCCGATCTTTGACGACATCCTCGGGTGATTGGAGTCCACATGAGTGTGCGTGCCCAGCGGTATAACAGGTCGTTCGACACGGACACGCAGCGGCATTGTGTGCCGGTCAACTCCGACGTTGGGGGTCACAGAACGCCATCGCTCCGCAGTGAAAACTGACTTAGGACAATATGAGATCATCATCTGGCGCACACTTCATCGCTCTTGACCACGTCAGAGCCTTGGCTGCCTTTATCGTTTTTACGTGGCATTTCACTCACGCAGCGAATGGCTACCCGGTAGCATTCGACTATGTTCCAGCACTATTCCCTTTTTCTATCCTTGATGAAGGGCACACTGGTGTCGCTTTGTTTATGACCCTCAGCGGTTATTTGTTCGCGAAGCTTCTCGATGGCAAGTCAATTGACTACAAGGCGTTTATTTGGAACCGTATTCTGCGTTTACTCCCGCTTCTTGCGGTTGTAATTCTGATTGTAGCCATCACGAAGTTTGTCAATGGTCAGAGTCTTTCCAGTTATGCCTACTCTATTGTCAAAGGTGCTCTATTTCCGTCCCTCCCCAACGGGGGATGGTCAATTACGGTGGAGTTCCACTACTACATAATTCTGCCTCTGTTTCTCTGGATGCTAGCAAAATCGAAGTTTTGGCCTCTTTCCATCATTGTTGCGGCTATTGCATTGCGTTTGATTCTCTATCACGTGAAAGGTGAAATCCAGTCATTGGCATACTGGACAATTATTGGCCGAATCGATCAGTTTGCGCTAGGCATGCTCGTCTATCAGTTCCGTTCTTTCATTGCCCACCGTCATGTTATTGCTCTACTGACAATCGTAGCCTTTATGATGATGTATTGGTATTTTGATTTTCAAGGAGGCTTCTATCAGAATCCTTCGTACCCATCCCCTAGTCCGCTCTGGATAATTCTTCCGACAATCGAAGGTATCGCTTACGCCATAGGTATCGCTTGGTATGACAATTCGTTCTCCCATTCGACATCGGGATTTTCCAAGTTTATCGGGCGTATTGGAGAATATTCATACTCAATCTATCTTCTCCATTTCTTCGTGGTGTTTCACGCAGCGCGGTTTGTGAACGAGCGAATCATGGATATTTCCAATTTCTACATGGCATGTCTCTGGTCTCTGGTCTCTTGTCTTCTTTGTCCTGATGATAATTCCTGGGTATGTGAGCTTTCGCTTTATTGAGGCACCTTTTCTCAAGCTGAGGAAACGGTACGTCAAGGTGCTTCATGGAAGTCATGAAATCCAAAGCGTAGACGCCCAACATAGCGCGCCAGGGGATGCGCCACAAGCGGTGCGCCGTTAGGTTCCACATGTCCAATCGCGCTATCCTCCTCAACACAGAAATTCTGTCGTGCGATCGGCGAGAGTTAGAGAAGGCTCGTCGCACGCTTGGGGCTTCTTACGTCGAGATCGGGCAAGCTGCAAATCGCATTCCAGTTCCTTGGCTCTGCTGTTTTCGCACGGCTGATCTGCACCCTGTGGAAGTGGAGTACAAGACTGGCCCATCGAGTTCTGATGTTCTGCGTCTGTCCTTACCATGCACCACGGTTTCCGCAGCACGAGAACACCTATCGGATAGTCTGCCTCTGTACATTGCGATTGTCGGTAACGCTGTTATCGCAGAGGACTATTGGCGGTACGCTATGGAAGGACTCACCGATCTACCGTTTCAATACTTGACCATTGATCCGGTCGAGGTTCTTTTCTTGAATGATCCAAACGAAGAGGCGACTGCATTGGCGAACTGCTTGCGCGGAACGTCAGATTCCATTGCGCTGATCAAGCGATTGGCGTTCATTGATGGGGACTATCCTCCATACACCTTTCAGGAGTTTTTCGGCGGCCCCGCAGAGGCCTTGGATCACGACGCGCGAAACAATAATTCCGCCGCCCTAGACCCGGGCTATGCACCCCGTGAGTACCGCACCTTGTATGGGCCTGAAGCCTCGGCCCTACCGGCGCCAGCCGAAATGCGACGTAAGCCCTGGTGGAAGCTCTGGTGAAACCTAACCCTTCGCTCAAGCTGGCCCGCAACGGCGTGGCCGGTTACCTCAAACGTTAGACCCCTCAGGGACAGAACATGGCAAATCGAACATATCTTTTCGCAACCGATCTCATTCCGAGGCACGCGAACTCCGGTACGCTGCGCAAGCTGGTCGGTCTCTCGGAGTGCAACTACGAGATTCCATTTACGTATGCCCTGCTAGTTGCAGGCTCGCCAGAGCTTTGTCTATCGAACATCTGGCAGTTCCGAACGGAGCAAGGTGCCCCATCTCATCCTCTTGCACTTGCCGCTCCATTCTCAGTTGGCTTACAGCGAGCACGCGACTTCTACGCGATGTTGACTCAGCCAACGGCTCGCTCTGTCTTCCATGAAGCGCTGTCTTTTCTTGATCGTCCGGAAAACCAACATCCGTACTTCTTGCTTGAGTTGGGCGAGTACCTTTCAATGTTCGACGATGAAGACCCACCATAAGGCAAGCTCCATGTCAAAGCACAAGCGTTCCATTCAATGCTCCAGGGAGATCCAATGGACAGCATCAGGAAAGTTGCATCAGAGCTTAACGCTCTACCACCGGACGACCCGGTCGCCGTCAAGCAGAAGACCATTGAGCGCCTTGGGCCTTGTGTCTGGAGCAATGTTCTGTATCACTCGCCAAGTGAGAGAGGGGCCTAACCCTTCGCTGGAACTAACTCGCACCGGCAAGGCGCTTGCGGCTCAGCTCAAACGTTAGTTTTTTTATGCCACTCGGGTTGCTCATAGCCGCAGCAAAGTTCCCATCACCCTGGAGGGTTGGCAACGAAGTTTTGTATGAGCTTTGTCGCACGCGCCCTGTCAATCAGTGTTGGAAACTTTCCGGTTATCAGCATCAATTCATATTCCATTGTTCTGTATGAATAATAAATTTCGTAATTGAAAATAATATATTCTAAAAGTGGCCAATACTAGATGTTGATTGATCGCCTCGCCCAATCGACCTACGAATTCTCGGTGCGAATGGAATAGTGTCTGGCGCGTATACACTCGCGCACCTGATCCAGTAGTTTTGGAGGATTATTCATCCACATTTTTTAGGTTTTTATAAAAAGCACTAGCATGATATCCATATGATTATATTGGGTAATAATCCACTAATATTGACTTGGCAAATCTAATAAATAAAAGTACTATCCTTCTAATTTTAGTTAGATTGCGAAGAAGGGAATGAGCAAATACGAAGAAGCACGAATTTTGGCTATCAATGGTTTGGAAAAAGCATTGATATCTCATGCTAATGATGACGTTCTATCAATCGAGGATGGCCTCGATGATTTTGATATTTCAATTCCTAGAGATGAACTAGAACCGAACTCACTACTATTCTTAACCTTAGAGTTTTGGTCAGGGTGGTCTGACTCTGCCGTGCATAACTGGAACTTTTATGAGCCGCTTGGTAAATCTGATTGGCCTAGGCTAGCTAAGGTGGTATTAAGTGACTTGAAGGAAAATAGGGAAATAACAAATCAAGAAATACTTTCCCAGTTTAGCGTCTACCCAAAAAGTAAAAGTTCTTGGCTATCCAAATTGCTTGGAGTGTTTAATGGAAAGGCAATCTAACAACATGTTCAAGTCGTTCGCTTCGCTCAGGGCGCTTCGCCGCGATGCGGCGCAGCGCCCCTTAACATGAACGTTAGGCCGCACCATGAGGTCCCGAGATGCTCGACGCCGTCGAAGCCAAGCTAGCTGAGGCCGAGCGCGCCCTCGCGCGACTCGCAGTGGCAAGTGCGAAGCGCGATCTATACGATCTGGCCAATGCGTTCCTGGTAGCTGCTCGAAGTGTTGTGTACGTCGCCAGGCATGAACTCGGCTGGGAGGATCGGAGGAGTGTTGAGAGGGCTACGATCGGAGCAGCCGATCAAGAGGATCGCAAGAAGTTTGATCGTTGGTGCTCGATCGAACCGACGTACCGTTCGATCATCAATCATCGGTTGTCTGAAGCCAGGTCGGTCGCAGTTCACCGCGCTGGTCAGGCACCCTTTTCGTATGTCTCGACTATGGGTGAGCACACGCTCGTGCCGGGTACGGCCTTTCGTCACTCAGTCGTGCTCAGGGCTGGAAGACTCTCGCTGCCGCTGGAGGACGGGTTTTGCCTCGTGCTGGAACGACCCGATGGCAGCACTCAAGATGGTGTTCAGGCCTGTACAGAGTACCTCGAGCTAGTACGCGCGTTCGTTCACTCTCTCCGCGGCCGCCAATGGGAATAGGGGCAGTGCGGCCTAACAGGTCATTCAACCGGAGCGCCAACGGCGGGCCTGGTGGCCAGCCACCGTCGCCCCGGTTAACTCTGCGTTAGGCCTAGCTTCAAAACCACTACCCTATCAACCGCTCCGGCCTTGATTTGTAGAGCATTGTTTTTAGGTTAAATTTATGTTTTAGTTCGGTTTTATTTGTGGGTTTAGGTACGAGTAGGCTAAGCACGTTAATCTCAGTTTAGTTTGTACGGTTGCTGTCAGTTTGCAAACCTGTGGTTTTAAGGTAAAGTTTTAGTTATTCACGGTTTGGGGTCGGTTGTTATGTCACCATTGTTACAGTTTTACGTTGGGTTGTTTTCTTGTCAGCCTAACTCATCCATCAAGCGGGACAGGCTAAAGCGCGCTCCTTATGTCACACGTTAGGTCGCTTGGAATCCTATGGCCGAGCCATACGACGATTGGTTGAAACGAAAGCTCGCGCAGGAGCCCATCGAACTGCGGCAAGCCTGGACCGTTTCGAGAAAATGGGAGCGAATTACCGGCGGCCGCATACTGTTCGCGGAACTCACGCTGACAGCCGAACCATCTAGCGCATTTGCGTACCTTGAGAAAGTTGTCTGGCCCACTGACTATCTGTACTTCAAGCACTGTGTTCTCGACGGCATTCTCGATGGAGTCCTTATTGATTTGGCGCGCGCACCCACCTATCTGTCGTTCACACTAAATGCTATTAATTGGCATGAAGAGCATTCCGTTCCTCGTGCCTACTACCGTGCAGCAAGAGAGGCCATCGGAGAAATATTTGCGTCCGACGAGCGAGCCTTCTTCGCGCCTCTATTCGACGAAGGCTCAAGTGAATAGCAATTGCCCGTGCCAACCGCGGCCTAACCCGCCGCTCCAGGGGACACCCAAAAGCTACGCTTTTAGGTTCCCTCCGCTTCGCTCCGGCGCCGCTTACCTCAAACGTTAGGCATTAGATGAAAACCATCGCAACGTTATTTCTTTTCATCTTCGCTTGCATTGCCGGGATCTCTACAGCTTCTGAACCCAGCTCAATATTTACAAGCAAGACCTATCGGATAGAAATAGCAGACACTTGCGGTGAAGGCGAGCTAAATTGCCAGAGATTACGCGTAACCTGCCATAATCTTCTGACTGGCAAGCGTGTTCGTTTGATTGGACGCAACGTTGTACATCATTGTCCGGATGACCAAGGTGATGGCCCAAGCCAAACAATATGTCACCACGTCGGATATGAATTTAAATATCGGGCCAAAACGTATTTTCTGACCGATAGCGGTGAGCTTGAAGTTATTCGCGGCAACTCGTCAATTTTGAGCGAGAAGGGTTCGTGGAAATACTAACGCTGATGCCTTAGCCGACGCCGCTTCGCGGCGCTGCTTAACTCAGGTGCTGGCTTTTTCCAAAGCTCAATCAATCATCAGTTCAATGCCCGGCTATATATCTCACCAACTTCAACGCTGCATCGAAAATCGGAGCCGCTATATATTTTTGGTTAATTGGCAAACCCTTGAATCACACACAAAAGAGTTTCTCGGTTCAACGCAATACCAAGAATGGAAAGCGCTTTTACATCATTTCTATAGTCCGTTCCCTGAAGTACAGCACGGTCAATTGGTGATGGCCAATACAACATAACAAGTCGCTCAAGGCGTTAGCTCAAACTTAGGCCTAGCTTCAAAACCACTACCCTATCAACCGCTCTGGCATTGGTTTGTAGAGCATTGTTTTTAGGTTAAATTTATGTTTTAGTTCGGTTTACTTGTGGGTTTAGGTACGGGTAGGCTAAGCACGTTAATCTCAGTTTAGTTTGTACGGTTGCTGTCAGTTTGCAAACCTATGGTTTTAAGGTAAAGTTTTAGTTATTCACGGTTTGGGGTCGGTTGTTATGTCACCATTGTTACAGTTTTACGTTGGGTTGTTTTCTTGTCAGCCTAACTCATCCATCAAGCGGGACAGGCTAAAGCGCACTCCTTATTTCAAACGTTTGTCAGTAGGAGTCAGTACATGCATTCTTTGAGAGGATTAATCCTCATTTCCATATTTCTCATCTGTCTCGTCGTTTATAGCGACTTAAAGGCAGAACGATGGACTGCTCGCCCTAGCGGCGTAGAGAAAATTTGTGGCTGGTTCGATAATCCAACTCCTGCCAATGCTTGGCTTACTGATCACCATGGAGAATGGACTATTGCCGTACAAGGGGGCTATCAGGCTGAAGGTGATTGGCCTAGTTTCTCCGATAGCCAACCAATATTCACTATGGATATGGATGTGCTTGCCTAGATGCCACACTAGACTGGAAGGATAGGATTGTAAAACGCATTCACAAAGCAGTTGCAAGACCGCTAAATGCATGCAGACGAGACAAGGCTATCCCAAGAAGGGAACCTGCTGCCTAACTCAGGCATTAGACGGCAATTCCATGGTCTCTAGCGCATTCGAAAAAAATGGCTATTTCGTAACTTCACCCTTGTTTGGTGAAAGGGAGTGTCAAGTGCTTGAATCCAATTTGGCCAAGGTCTCAATCTCAATGGCAGGTAGCCGTTCGCTGCTTGAGGCCGAGTGGTGCGTGTCTCTCGCATGCACGCTCAAAACCCATTCATCACTTACCAGCTTTTTGCCGCAAGATGCCGTGGCTGTTCAGTGCACGTATTTCGAAAAGTCTGTTGATCGAAACTGGTTAGTTTCCCTGCATCAAGATTTGAGCATTCCCGTTTTCCAAAAAACAGATCATCCAACCCTATCTGGCTGGTCTGAAAAAGAAGGGGGCATTTTTGTCCAACCTCCCGCAGAGGTTTTACAAAACATAGTCGCTGTCCGCCTTCATGTTGACGAGTGCTCTTCCAACGATGGTCCGCTCAAGGTGGTTCCCGGTTCTCATGTTTACGGGCGTACCAACCAAGAAACAACGCTTTCTTTGCGCACCGCCAACGGCGAAGTTATCTGTCCCGTTGCCAGGGGTGCGGCTCTGCTCATGCGGCCTTTACTCCTTCATTCTTCTTCCAAGGCTTCTGGGCAAAGTAAGCGCAGAGTTTTGCATTTCCTCTTCGCTCCGAAATCATTACCTTTTGGGTTACGGTGGCGCCATGCCATCTAACATTACGGTCAAAGCCGTTGCGGCCTGCAACCTCCGCTGGACGTCCCGCAAGCAGGCCGCCCTTTACCTTCAACGTTAGACCATGAAAAAATCAATGCCTAAGCTCTCTGTCATATTTTTTTTTATGTCTTTTTGGCGTTGCCGAAGCCACATGTATTTTGCCTATTCCAGACGGTGGAGATATAGAACCGTCACGTCCTAACCTTGAAGGAATTATCGTAAAAATTAGCTTGCCTATGGTTAAAATAAAAGCTAAATCAGGTCTCATAAAATATCTCCTTTTACCCAAGAATCAGAGAATAAATTCAGTTTTTGGAGGAGATGATTTTCAAACCGAGCTAAAAGTAGGTCAGCAAGCTTATGTTTGATTCGTTACCGGACTCGCCCAACCGGGGCTGCTACGCAGCTTACCCCCGGTTGTGCTCGCCGCTTACCTCCACGTTAGCCATCATGAGCCAACCCTACACCTATGCTGAAGCGAAGTCGGTTCTCGTTGAGATACTCACCCAAGATACCACACTGCACGATTCGGGGGGTTATGGGGAACTCGGAGCGAACTACGACGAAGTCGACCAAAGGCTTCCTCATAATGGTGGCCCTGAGTTTAAAAAATTGCTTCTTGCGTTTGAGTTTTGGTCTGGCTGGCTCAACTCAGCCGAACACGACTGGTCTATTTTCGCCCGAACTATCGTGCGTGACCTAAATGCGGATCGACAGACCAATGATCCTGTACTGCTGAAACTCTTTGCGCCAAAGCCCAGAGGACCGTCGCTGTTTTCCAGAGTTCGCTCTCTATTCAAGGGAGAGAACTGATGGGTAACTCTGCGGTGCAGGGGACGCTGATCTTGAACGTTATGCATCAGAAAGGAAGACTTGTGAGTAAATCGAAAGGTGTAGTCTTGTTAATCGTTTGGTTCATGTGGGCTACAGGTAAAGACTTGGATACTCTTGTTCGCTATTCCATTTCGACCGATTACTACATCTTTTCAAGCATTGGTTTAGAAGCAGCTTTCTTTGTTATGGCTGGAGCAGTTTTTTTCCTGAATACTTCAGTGGTTTACTGCCTATTCCAGCCCCAAATTTATGGCCTACGATTGCTCATTGCCTCCCTGTCTGCTTCTGCTGTTTACAATATAGTTGCCGTTTCAATAGCGCTTCAAAATATTCCAAATGTTCGCGCTGCCTATGAAAATGGGCGTGAGCTGAGAGGGTTGCCCGTAAGGGAGGGGGCTATGGATATGATCTTTACCCAAAATGCATTCGTAACTTCAATCGTTGTCACGGTTGCCCTATATTTGGTTATCGGCTTTGTCGCCTATCGCAACAAGTCTTACTTCTATGCTGCCGAGCAAAGTGATGCATAACCCTATATTCGAGCGGGACTGCGCAAAAGCGCGCAGCCCCTCAATTCCACGTTAGCGCCCATGCCAGATCACAGTAATCCAAATGTGCAACGTCAAAGATGGATCGGAAGATACTTGACACCTTGGATTGTCATTCCGGTATTACTTCTGCTCCTTCCTCTGCTTCTTCCTCTGCTCCTCGTTCGTATTTTTGCGCGCTTGATTTGGTCGGGTCTGCTATGTGGCGTCGCGTGGACTCAACACGCAAAGTTGGTCATATTCGTCTACTCAGACAGCCCCAAATGGAAAGAGCATATTGAGAGCCACATCCTACCGGACCTTCCACCTGATGCGATAATCATCAACAGGTCGCAACCCTGGGATCAGACAGCGTTGACTGGCCGCATCTTTCGTCACTTTGGCGGCCACCATGAGTTTTGCCCAATTGGCATAGTCGTCGAGCGTTGGCGATCAATTCGATTGTTTCGCCTGTTCAAACCATTTCAGGAGGCGCGGCATGGCGATTGTTCTGCGCTCAACAATGTCCAGGCAGCAATGCTCGCGGCTACTCAGAATGGGCGCTAACAATTCATTCAAGCCGACCTCTTACGTTCACCGGCTTCGGATTTTGTGCTACGCTAAACCCTCATCGGCTCACTTCAGAGGCGGCTTAATTCAGGCGTTAGACAATGCCTTACATAACTAATACCCGTGAGGAAATCATTGCAGAACGCAAACGCCTGAAAGCGGAATATCGAGAACTTTTTGATGAGGTCAGCAAGTTATTGTTCCAACATGATCCTATCGGAATTAATTTTGAGGACAACACTGATGAATATGAGCCGGAGGTTGGCACAATTTTACCGAAGCTTCGGAATTGCGAATCACCTGAGGATGTTCGCAAAATGGTACATCAGGAGTTTACAAGCTGGTTCGGTGCAAGCACTGCGGGGCCAGAGGAACATTATTCTAAGATCGCCACAGAAATTTGGGAATATTGGCAGAGGTTTAACGTTATCTAAGCACTCGTGGCAAAATAGCAAAAAAGGCAATGATTAACGATTCAACTGAACTAGGGAGTTTTTTGAAAAAAGAATCACTTCGCTTGAATCTACACATTGGTCACGACACACATTACGACGCTATGAACTGGGAACTATCTTGGTGGCAAGGAAAAGTCTTGCATCGCTTAGATTTTCAGCCACTTGAAGATAACTCATTAACAATTACGCACTTACGTGAGTATTTTAAATACTTACCCCGTTTTTTACACTGGTGTCATAGATATATTCCAATGTTTCCTTATCTTGCTCATATAACCTGGAATCGTGTATCTACAAATACATTCCCAATTAAAGAAGATGATATTTCTATTTGTATCACTCATTCCTTATCAACTTAAACATGGTTATAGTAAGCAATGTTAATTATTACACTAAAAATGCCTAATAAGTCGTTCGAGTCTACTCGGCTCGCTACGCTCACCTCGTGAGGCATAAATGAGCATCGAAGATTACGAAGAAATTGAGCCAAAACCGTTGCCGAGATGGGTGACTATACCCCTGGGAATAGTGTTGGCTCCGTTTACCTTATTATGTGTTTTAGGGTCTTCAATACTTTTGCTCGCTCCAAATGTCCCACCAACCGCCTTAACTGTATTACTCGGAAGTTTATTCTTAGCTGGAAGTTTGTGGGTTTTCTATCTATCGCTACGTCTACTATTTGTGAGCCCCAAAAGTAAATCTGGCTTTATCAATCCAATCGGGTTAAGGGCTATCGCGTTGGTTTTTGCCGCAATACCAATAGCTTCAGTAATTCTCGGAACATTTTGGGAAAAGCCGGTGATTCACAGCATCATGACAGTGGTGTACATTGGTATAGTTTCGTGGTTATGGCGTATGGCAAAGCATAGGGCGCAAAATGCCTAACAAGTCGCTCAAGTGCGTTCCGCACTCGCCCAACCGGGGCTGCTGCGCAGCTTAGCTCCACGTTGGGCATCTCCTCTACTCATCCAATAACCCAAGACTGCTAGCACTGTGATTAGAAAGTCCATCCCGCTTAACACTACACGACAGCTCTGGGAACAATGCGGCGGCTTCTGCCAGAACCCTGGGTAGTGTAAATTTAATTGTGTCTGGTAGTCAGGCAAGTAAGATCTGATTTTGACAAGAAATCACGTAATTAAACGCAAAGGATCGAACATGCCTGTAAAGCAAGCATACCAAGAATTTTTAGATGAAACGATA
>Ga0209063_1001170_pt1 | contig 14107 bp, 10 predicted proteins | sample KloWWTmeKNB19Kit_FD_187177 | JGI IMG/M metagenome (GOLD analysis project Ga0209063, IMG submission 187177) | Active sludge microbial communities from Klosterneuburg, Austria, studying microevolution and ecology of nitrifiers - Klosterneuburg... | ecosystem: Engineered > WWTP > Aerobic digester >...
CGCAAAGGGGGTATTTTGCTTTACTCCTTGGCGTCTTTGCGAGAAAATTTTTTTAATCCACCGAAAAATAGTTTGCACTCTGATATTGACCTGTCTTCAACTTCACCATCTGCATCAGCACATCATTTGCCAAACTGCTGGCACCAAAACGGAACCATTCATTCGTTAGCCAATCTTCTCCCAATACTTCTTTCACCATTACTAAATAATGCAAAGCAAGTTTAGATTTGGAGATGCCACCGGCTGGTTTCATCCCAATCATCTTTCCTGTCTTGTAATAAAAATCTCTTATTGCTTCCAGCATTACCAATGTTACAGGCATTGTTGCCGCTGGTTGAATTTTCCCAGTTGATGTTTTAATAAAATCGGCACCGGCATGCATTGCAATATCAGATGCCCGTCTCACTTTATCAAATGTTCCAAGTTCTCCTGTTTCTAAAATGACTTTTAGTCTTGCATTGCCACAGGCTTCTTTAATAGCAGCTATTTCATCAAATACAAAATTATATTCCCCTGCATGAAATTTTCCACGACTGATAACCATATCTACTTCATCCGCTCCTTCATTCACGGCATATTTGGTATCTCTTATTTTTATATCCTTTGGGGCTTGTCCACTAGGAAAAGCTGTAGCAACAGACGCCACTTTTACTCCTGAATCACCCAATGCTTTCTTTGCCACTTTTACCATCGTCGGGTAAACACAAATCGCTGCTACTGTCGGAATATCAGGTAATGCATCATGTGGATGTATGGCTTTGTAGCAAAGCTGTTTTACTTTTCCATCGGTATCTATTCCTTCCAAAGTAGTGAGATCAATCATGTTTAGCACCAGTTTTAGACCGTTCTCTTTCGATTCGTTCTTAATGCTGCGTTTTGTAAACCGGGAAGCCCTTTCTTCTACACCCACCTGGTCGATATGTGGAGTTCGGGCAAAATCGGGAGGCATTATTGTTGGTTTGGCTATGGCCATATTTGTGATTTATTAAGACTTTCAAAGATAACCAAAGTTCCGGGGAAAGGATTTTGTCAAATTCCCGTCAAATGAAAGCCTTTTATCAATTTATTTAATTTCTGTAAACCGATTGTTATAAATTCGGTTTCTAATAAAACTAAACTGAAATGAGAAAAAACCGATTATGGCTGGTGGTAGCAATTACTATTGCTTACTCTCTACCACTGGCAGCTCAACCTACTTTTCCCGAAAATGGTGTAGCGAATCCAAGACATGGGCACTATGCTTTTACAAACGCAACTATCGTTAAAGATGCATCAACAACAATTTCGAATGCTACCTTGGTAGTTAAAGATGGTAAAATTTTAGCTGTAGGGGCTAATTTGAAAGTGCCTGCAGGTGCGGTGGAAGTTGACTGCAAAGGAAAATTTATCTACCCTTCATTTATAGATATTTATTCCGACTATGGAATTCCGGCACCACAAAGAGCTGCCGGCGGTGGTGGTTTTAATTTTGCTCAACCTGCTCAGTTGGAAACGGCAACAAAAGGTGCTTATGGCTGGAATCAGGCTATTAAAAGCGATGTGGATGCTTACAAAGTATTTTCTGTAGATGATGCCAAAGCAAAACCTTTAAGAGAAGCCGGATTTGGAACTGTTTTATCTCATGTAAAAGATGGAATAGCAAGAGGTACAGGTGTGGTTGTGTCATTGGCAAATGAAAAGGAAAACTTAGTTATTATAAAGGATAAAGCTTCTGCACATTACTCATTTAGCAAAGGAACCTCTACACAAAGCTATCCAGGTTCAATGATGGGCATGATCGCATTGTTACGCCAGACTTTCTTGGATGCACAGTGGTATAAAACCAAGCCTGCTGCAGAGGGATTGAATCTAAGTTTACAATCATGGAATGACAATCAAGGTTTGCCACAGATATTTGAAGCAAATGACAAATGGAATAATTTAAGAGCTGATAGAATAGGAGATGAGTTTGGTGTGCAATACATTATCAAATCAGGCGAAAATGAATATCAGCGTATTAAAGAAATGAAGTCAACTAATGCAACATTTATTGTGCCATTAAATTATCCAGCGGCACAGGATGTAGAAGATCCGAATGATGCAAGATTCGTTTCGTTAAATGATATGAAACATTGGGAACTGGCTCCGGCTAATGCTGCTGCTTTTGAAAAAGCTGGCATCCCATTCTGTCTTACTACTGCCGATTTACGTAGTGTAAATCAATTCTGGACTAATCTTCGCAAAGCAATGGAGTATGGCTTATCAGAAAATAAAGTACTCGATGCATTGACCAAAACTCCGGCAATGACTTTAGGCATTTATGATAAAGTGGGAAGTTTGGATGCGGGGAAATGGGCTAATTTTTTAATTACAAACGGTTCCTTATTCGATGCTAAAACCGCCATTCAATACAATTATGTACAAGGAAATAAGTATGTAATAAAAGATGACAATTTTATTGCAGGAACATATAACCTGACAATCAATACTCCTGCTGGTGATGAGAAATATACATTGGATGTTAAGAGTACCAATTCGGTCACCATGTTTGGAAAAGATACATTGAATACAAAATTCAGCCAGGATGGAAAAGTTGTAAAACTAAGTTTTGCACCTAAGCCAGTTCGTCAACGTCCGTCAGGTGCACCTGAAGGTGGCCAACGTCCCCCAACTGCTGGTGGTTTTGGTAGAGGAGGAGCCGGTACAGATGCAACATTACCTGCTAATGCGCCAAGGCTTAGTGGTATCAGTAGCGGCCAAGAATGGAATGGAACCGGTATTGACTCTTTGGGCAATCCATTAACATGGACAGCAACATTTGTGAAAGCTGCAGAACCAAAACCTGATACTACTAAGAAAAAAGATGCGCCGGTAATTGGCAAAGTTGTTTTTCCGTTTGAACCATTTGGATGGGAAGAAGGACAACAACCAAAGCAAGAAACTATTCTTATAAAAAATGCTACTGTATGGACCAATGAGAATGAAGGGGTTTTACAGAATTCAGATGTATTGATTAAGAATGGTAAAATTGCAGCAGTTGGTAAAAATCTTTCAGACGCATCAGCAAAAACTATTGATGGTACTGGCAAACATGTAACAGCTGGAATCATTGATGAACATTCACATATTGCCGCAGCCTCTATCAATGAAGGTGGGCAGAGTGTGACATCGGAAGTTCGCATTGCCGATAACTTAAATCCAGATGATATAAATATTTATCGCCAATTAAGTGGCGGTGTTACTTCTTCTCATATTTTGCATGGATCTGCTAATGTAATTGGTGGGCAAACGCAACTTATTAAATTACGTTGGGGTGCTAATGATGACGATTTGAAATTCAAAGGCTGGCCGGGGCAAATAAAATTTGCCTTAGGCGAGAATGTTAAACGTTCTGCAGCTCCTTTAGGCAACAATCGTTATCCTGATACAAGAATGGGAGTGGAGCAGGTATTGATTGATGCATTTACAAGAGCAAGGGATTATCAAAAGGAATGGAAGAAGTACAATGATATAAAAGATAAAAAAGGAATAGTTACCCCAAGAAGAGATTTAGAATTGGAAGCATTAGTAGAAATATTAGAAAAGAAAAGATTCATTACTTGTCACTCTTATGTGCAAAGTGAAATTAATGGGGCGATGGAAGTTGCGAATAAAATGGGTTACACCGTGAATACATTTACGCATATTCTGGAAGGCTATAAAGTAGCAGATAAAATGAAGAAACACGGCTCATTTGTTTCTACTTTTTCTGATTGGTGGGCTTATAAAATGGAAGTGGAAGATGCAATCCCGTATAATGCGGCCATAATGCAGAAAGTAGGTTTGGTAGTTGCCATTAATAGTGATGATGCTGAAATGGCCCGTCGATTGAATCACGAAGCAGCAAAGATTGTAAAGTATGGCGGTGTTACTGAAGAAGAAGCATTAAAAATGGTTACGTTGAACCCTGCAAAAATGTTGCATGTTGATGATAAAGTAGGAAGCTTAAAAATTGGAAAGGATGGAGATGTTGTCATGTGGAGTGATCATCCTCTTGCTATTTATGCAAAACCTTTATATACAATTGTTGATGGCACAATTTATTTTGACAGACAGAAAGACGAGCAATTGCAAAAACAGGTTGATGAAGAAAGACTTCGTTTGGTAAGAAAAATGAATGGAGAAAAAAGAAGTGGTGGACCAACAATTCCGGCTATGCCTTCTTATCAGATCATGCATTCTTGCAGCGATCATGGACATAGCCACGGATTATTGGTAATTGATGCTGACGAAATTAACAACGATTAAAAAATTATTAACATGAAAAAAATATTTTTAATATTATCAATTGGCTTCTTCTTTTCTGTGAATGCACAGGAAACAGTATTGCCAACGAAGCCACACAAGGGAGTATCCTACATAAAAAATGCAACTATTCATTTAGGAAATGGAAAAGTAGTTGAGAATGGCACCATAAAAATAGTGGATGGTAAAATAGCAGAAGTTGGCACCAATGTTTCTGTTCCAGCTGGAACTACAGATGTTGTTGATGCAACTGGTAAGCATGTTTATCCCGGATTGATATTAGCCACAAGTACACTTGGTCTTGGAGAAATAAATTCCGTTAGAGCTACTCAAGACTCAAGAGAGATCGGAGATATGAATCCGAATGTAAGAGCATTAGTTGCTTATAATACTGATTCTAAAGTTATCAATACACTTCGTTCTAATGGAATTCTGCTTGCAAACATAATTCCGCAGGGAAGTTTTGTTACTGGTTCATCCTCAGTTGTTCAATTAGATGCCTGGAATTGGGAGGATGCTGCCTATAAAACTGATGCAGGAATTCATGTTACGATGCCTTCATTAATGGCCCGACCAGGTGGAAGAAGATTTGGTGGCGGTGGAGGCAGTGGTCCTCAGCAACCTGCCTCGGATCCAGTGAAAGAAGGATTGGAGCAAATGGAAGGATTAAAATCTTTTCTCAGAGAAGCAAAGGCCTATTTGAATGAAGCATCTCATGAGGAAACCAATCTTAAGTATGAGGCTGTAAAAGGTTTGTTTAACAAAAGCCAGAAGTTATACATGCATGGCAATACAGTAAAACAAATATTGGTGGCGCTGGATTTTGTAAAAGAATTTGGTTTGGAAATGGTATTGGTTGGCGGAAGTGAAAGCTTTCAGGTAGCAGAATTGTTGAAACAACATAATATATCTGTTATTCTTTCTCAACCACATAGTTTACCAACTGGTGAAGATGATGATGTAGATCAGCCATATAAAACGGCAGCTGCATTACAAAAGGCAGGAGTGCTGTTTGCTATATCTGATGATGATGGACAAACAAGAGGTCGTAATCTTTCTTTTAATGCAGGAACTGCAGCTGCGTATGGATTAACAAAAGAAGAAGCATTGGCTGCAATCACTTTAAATGCTGCAAAAATTATGGGTGTGGCAGATAAAGCCGGAAGTATTGAGGTTGGTAAGGATGCAAATATTGTAGTAAGTGAAGGAGATATTCTTGATATGAGAACAAGTAATGTGACCGACGCTTTTATTCAAGGTAGAAAAATTGACTTAACGGACAAGCATAAGTTGCTCAATGACCGTTTTCAGCAGAAATATGAATTGAAGAAGAAAGGTTTCTAATACGTAAAAAAAATAATCATTAGCCGTTCTGAGTTTATCAGAACGGCTTTTATTTGCCATTTTCGTCGTGATGATGATTGTTTTCTAGATTTAGATCTTCACCACAGTTTGGACATTTGTGAGTTTTTTTTATGCGGTTTATTCGAAATTCTTCCAGAAAGCCAGCAGTAATTATACCAGCTGGTAAGGCAAAGAAGGCGACACCGGTGAGCATAATAATTCCTGACATAAATTTCCCCAGATCTGTTAATGGGATCATATCTCCATAACCAGTTGTTGTAAGTGTTACTATGGCCCACCATATAGTTGCAGGAATACTTGTAAAAAGACTAGTTTTCTCCGTCGGATATAAATGTTCAGTAAAGTAGATTATGCAAGACGCAATAATAATTAGTAAAGCGGCAAGAATAAAGGTTAATGCCAGTTCATTGGCTCTTTTTTTAAATACATTGGTAATCATCTGTGCTGACTTCATATATGCAGTAAGCCTGAAAAGCCTGAAAAGTCTCATTAGCCGCATCATCCGTAATACCCTTAAGTCGATTCCTATTATGCTATGCATATAAGAAGGTGCAATAGCTATTAGATCAATAAGTGCTCCGGCGGAGAACATATACTTAAGTCTTCCCCAAACACTATGTTTATATTTTTCTTCATGGTTACTGCTCCATACCCGGAGAATATATTCGATAGTAAAAATGATAACAGAAATCCAATCAAAATAATGGAAAAACTCTTCATATCTATTATTAATTGACTTGACAGTTTCCAGTATTACTGCAACTACATTCAATATGATAAGAACAATAATGAATACGTTGATAATTTTATCCCAACGTTCATCACCTACAATTTCCGGATGAAGCAGTCCGTGTACTTTCTTTTTGGTTACTTTATACATGTACCAAGTAAGTTTAGGTAATCTAAGATAAAGAATACCAGCTGTAAATAAACTAAGCTTCCTTAATCATAGAGATATAAGCAAAAAAAACCGCTCTGGTAATTACGAGAGCGGTTAAAATAATTCGAGAGATTAAATTTATTGACCAGTAAGTTTCTTTGAAAGTTCCATGATCTCAGTAGCTTTCGCAGTCATATAGTCAGCTAATTTTTTTGCATCTTCAGGGCTTGTTGCTAATTTTTGTGCAGCAGCAGTTCCTTTAGTTGCTAGGTCTTGACCCATCTTACCTAAATCAGCCATTTTAGTCATATCCTTACTTTCAACAGCAGCTTTATAAGACGCAATGTAATCTTCGTAAGATTTTACATATGCACTTACGTCAGGATCGCTGAAAGTTGGAACTCCGTCAGTTACAGTTGGGGTTTCAGGAGTTACCGTTGGTGTTTCAGTAGGAGTTTCTACCGGAGTCTCAGCTTTTTTGTCTTTGCAAGATGTCATTACGCCAACAATTGCAAGTACAGCAAATAATTTTTTCATTTTTTTGATTTTGGTTTAACGTTAAAGAAGACAAACCTAAAAATTATTTTGGTATATAATAAACTTTTTTATTGTTTGGTTACTAACATTTATAAAAAAAGTAAATCTTATGCGTCTTTTCCGTGACATTGTTTGTACTTTTTACCACTTCCACAAGGGCATGGTTCATTACGGCCAATTTTAGGTGCTACAGTTATAGGTTCTTGTTTTTCAGCTACTTCTGCGCCACCTCCTGGGTCAAATTTATCCCTTTCATTCGCCGCATAATCCTGTCCGGCAGCATCTACTTCGTCTTTATTAGCTCTCATCCTGCTCATGTCGGTTTTTTGCTGACGGCCTTCTTTTAATGGTGTATTATCCTGCTGAATTGGAATTGATGCATGTGAAAGAAAGGATACAATGTTCTTATTTACTTCCGTATTCATATTACTAAACTGGGTATAAGCTTCCATTTTATAAATAACCAGAGGATCCTTTTGTTCTAGGTAAGCTGTCTGAACACTTTGTTTCAAGTCATCCATTGCTCTTAGATGCTCTTTCCATGATTCGTCTATAACGGCAAGGGTAATCGTTTTTTCCAACGAATTACTAAGTTCTGCACCTTCAGTACTTAATGTTTTATCTAAGTTGGTCAACACATTTAGATTTTTTCGGCCATCCGTAAATGGAACCACCACATTTTCAATGTTGCTGCCTTGTGTTAATCTGATATTTTTAAAAACCGGAATTGCCTGTTTTTGCAATTCGACTTTATGAGCATTATATTTTTCAGACGCTTCGTTATATAGGCTATCTATTAAACCGTTTATTTCTGCCTTCTTAAATGTTTCTTCGTCAATCTTTGTATCTAACCCAAAGTTTACGATACATGCCATTTTAAATCCTTCAAAATCTTCTTGTTCACGGAAAGAATCAATCAGGCTTCCGGCAATAGCAGAGAAAGAGGTGTCTATATCCAATGCAAGTCTTTCACCAAACAAAGCATGGTTTCTTTTTTCATAAACCGCATTTCTTTGTTTGTTCATCACATCATCATATTCCAATAATCTTTTACGGATACCAAAGTTATTTTCTTCCACTTTCTTTTGTGCCCGTTGAATACTGTTACTAATCATGCTATGCTGAATAACATCTCCTTCTTTATAACCGAGTTTATCCATTAGCGATGCAATTCTTTCGCTGCCGAACATTCGCATCAGATCATCTTCTAAACAAACATAGAATTGAGTAGAACCCGGATCTCCTTGACGACCGGCACGGCCTCTTAACTGTCTATCTACACGACGACTTTCATGTCTTTCTGTACCTACAATTGCCAAACCACCTGCCTCTTTAACTCCAGGTCCGAGTTTTATATCTGTACCACGGCCAGCCATGTTGGTAGCGATTGTAACTGCCCCAGCCAAACCAGCTTCAGCTACAACTTGAGCTTCTTTAGCATGCTGCTTTGCGTTCAAAACATTATGTGGAATCTTTTTCTGTTGTAACATCCTACCCAATAATTCACTTACTTCAACAGAAGTTGTACCAACAAGGCATGGACGGCCAGCGTTCCTTAAGTTTTCAATTTCGTCTATAACCGCTTTGAATTTCTCTCTTTTTGTTTTGTAAACAAGGTCTTGCTTATCGTCTCTTATTAATGGGAGATTTGTAGGGATTGTAACAACATCCAACTTATAAATGCTCCACAATTCACCAGCTTCTGTTTCCGCAGTACCCGTCATGCCACAAAGCTTATGATACATCCGGAAGTAGTTCTGCAATGTAACTGTAGCATAGGTTTGTGTTGCAGCTTCAATCTTTACATTCTCTTTTGCCTCTAATGCTTGGTGTAAACCATCACTATAACGACGGCCTTCCATTATACGACCCGTTTGCTCATCCACAATTTTAATAGCACCATCGATTACAACATATTCAACATCTTTCGCAAATAAAGCGTAGGCTTTTAATAATTGCTGAACAGTATGAATACGATCTGCCTTCTGAGTATAATCGTTTAAAACAGTTTCTTTTAATTGCAATTTTTCTTCTGCCGGAGCTTCGCTTTTTTCAATATCGGCCAATTTTACTCCAATGTCTGGCATTATAAAAAATTCAGGGTCTTCTCCAGCACCTGTAATTATATTGAGACCTTTTTCAGTAAGCTCTACTGAGTTATTTTTTTCATCTATATGGAAAAGTAATTGCTCATCCACAATATGCATATGACGAAGCTGCTCTGACAAGTAATAATTTTCTGCTTTTTGCATCAGTACTTTTATGCCCGGCTCACTCAAATATTTGATAACTGGACCGTACTTTGGTAATCCACGATGAGCTCTGAACAAATAAAGACCTCCGTTTTTTGGATCATCTTCGCCAGCGGCTATTAATCTTTTTGCTTCCGTAAGACAATTTCGTACAATTTTTTCTTGCTCTTGAACTAGCTGCTGAATCTTTGGTTTGTGAATATGATACTGCTGATCATCACCTTTTGGAACTGGACCGGAAATAATTAATGGGGTTCTGGCATCATCGATTAAAACGGAGTCAACTTCATCCACCATTGCAAAATGATGTTTGCGTTGCACCATTTCTTCCGGTGTATGCACCATATTATCACGGAGATAGTCGAAGCCAAATTCATTATTTGTTCCGTAGGTAATATCTGCTAGGTACGCATTTCTTCTTTCTTCTGTATTTGGCTGATGTTTGTCAATACAATCAACTCTTAAGCCAAGCCATTCGAAAATAGTTCCGTTCCATTCCTGGTCACGACGGGCAAGGTAATCGTTTACCGTAACGATGTGAACACCTTCTCCTGACAAAGCATTCAGGTAAGCAGGTAATGTAGATACCAACGTCTTTCCTTCACCAGTTGCCATCTCTGCAATTTTTCCCTGATGTAAAACAACACCACCTATCAACTGTACATCATAGTGCAACATGTTCCAGCTAACTTCTGTTCCACCTGCAGTCCATGTATTTTTATAAATTGATTTATCACCTTCTATTATAATACCTTTCTTTTTTACACTCAAGTCTCGGTCCATCTCTGTAGCAGTAGAAACGATTTCAGTACTTTCTTTAAAACGACGGGCTGTTTCTTTTACAACTGCAAAAGCTTCGGGTAACAACTCTTCAAGAACTTCTTCTATTTTTTTATCCCTATCTTTTTTTAGTTTATCTACTTGCTGATAAATAGCATCTTTGCCCATCAGGTCGTTGAAAGGAAGTTCTTCTGCAGAAGTGTTCTTCGCTTTGATTTCCTCATCAATTTCAGAAAGATGTTCTTTTATACGCTGACGAAACTCCTGTGTCTTATTACGAAGCTGATCATTACTAAGAGAACTGTATGAATTAAAGAAGCCATTTACTTTGCCGACATAATGTTCAAGCTTTTTTACGTCTTTCTCCGATTTACTGCCGCCGAATAATTTTGAAATAAAACCAAGCATAAAATAAGTGTTATTGGGTATTCTTTGATTTATCGAAATTTAGGATTTTACATTGTCAAATAAAGTGCTACAAGTTCTGGTAAGCCAATTTGACAGAGTTTACTCCTTTTAAATAAGGGCAGCAAAGATAATGTAATTGCTTCAGTGGTTTGAGTTGGCTAATTTGTAAGCCATTTAAATAGTTTTCTATGAGATATGGTTTTCTTTTAACGCTGTTTTATTGCTTTTTCGGCAGTCTTAAGGCACAAGATTCCGGCGATTTTATAATAACATGGAAGAATGACACTATTACTTGTTCTTTTCCAAACAATCCAAAAGATGCAGATATACGGCCTGCCCGTCGGTATTTGAATGGTCATATTAACATCCCTACAATTTTTGAAAATGACTCAGTAAGTATTATACGAGCAGGCGATATAAAGGCTTATTCAAGGAATAAACATGGAAAGTCTTTGCTATGTGATGGCTATTTTGAATCGAAAAAGCTGGCAATTTTGGATAATGTGAGAAAAAATCCCGGTGGAGATACAAATGAGGAATGGTATTTTCTGCGAAGGCTTGTAGATGGTAAATATGCCTCTCTTCATATTATATATTTAGGTAGCGGAGATAATATGTCATCGTTTCTTTTTTTAACAATACATAACTCCACAACGCCGGATATGATTAAAGTGTGGGGATGGAAAAAAACATTAGCACTGCTGTCAGATAGTGATACTGCCGAAGAATTAAGTAAGCTTAAACGAAATGGTAGTAATAAATACTCAGATCTTGTTAAAGAGTATAACAGGTTGAAAGAAGAAGTAGCTATTTTGCAATCTGGCTCTGATAATTAGGATGTCTTACTTAATTTGCATGCATGTTATATTTTAGAAGAAAGTTAAGTGTAAAGAAAATTCTTTTAATTACGCTGCTAATATCAGGTGTAAGTTGCGGCAGCAAAGACAAAAAAGTTGATACAACTTTGGAAATAGATAATATCTATTTTGATTATAAAATTTCGGCAGAAGAAGGTTATGATAACCTGACTGTTTTATTGAAATACAGAGACGATGATAAAAATGGCGACGCCTTTGCTCCTGAAGTTTTGAAGAATATAAAACTTGATGAGGAAATTCTAGTGCCCGACAGTTCTAAGATGGGCGGTGTATTTTATGAAATTCAAAAGCCGATAAACACTTTCACAGGGAAACATTATATCACATTCTTTACTAATGAAGGTAAAGAGTTTAAGGAGGAAATCGTTTTTTCGCCAATGATTCTTACAACCGTAATTCCAGAAACTATAAAAAGGGAAGATTTGGTTCTCGATTTTACGGGGTTGGAAAATGAAGATCATGTTCGAATTGTGCTTACAGACACTTCTTTTTTTAATGATGGTGTAAACAGAATTGACGCTGTGCTGAATAATCAAATGATTTTATCTAAAAAGGATTTGGAAAGTCTTGCTGATGGACCAATTCTTCTTGAATTTATCCGGGAGTTTGAACGACCTATAAAAAATGCAGGCGAAGCTGGCGGAAGAGTGCGGATAAATTATACACTTCGTCGCTCCTTCAATTTACAGAACTAGTCTGAAAAAGAGTGGATTACAAGGGTAAAAATGTGAATAAAACCAATTGCTTTTATTTTAAAATGCCTATGGAAATTTAGCTTCAACACCGTACTTTTGCGCCCAATTCAAGAAAGGCTATGGCAGGACAATTAAAAGAGGTTCGTAACCGCATCAAATCAGTTCAAAGTACACAACAGATTACTAAAGCCATGAAAATGGTTAGTGCTGCAAAATTGCGCCGTGCACAGGACGCAATTGTACAAATGCGTCCATATGCACAGAAGTTGCAGGAAATGCTAAGCAACATTGTGAGTAATAGTGAAGGCGGAACAAATATGAAGTTGGCTACTGAACGTCCTGTTGAAAAAGTGTTGATGATCGTTATTACCAGTGACCGTGGATTGGCTGGTGCTTTTAATGCAAATACCATTAAACTTACTAAGGCGACGATTGCTCAGAGATATGCAAGTCAATACCAAAAAGGAAATGTCACTATCTGGAACATTGGCAAAAAAGGATATGAGCATTTTAGCAAGAATAATTATAAAGCTGATGCGACTTATAAAGATATTTTCCTAAACCTGACTTTTGAAAATGTACAGCAGGCCTCAAAAGCAGCAATGGTAGCATTTGAAGAAAAGCAATTTGATGTAGTTGAGATTGTTTACAGCCAGTTTAAAAATGCAGCTACTCAGCGTTTTGAAGTAGAACGTTTTCTTCCCATCCCTAAAGTGGAGAAAAAGGAAGGAAAGGCTAATGCTGATTTTATTTACGATCCTTCTAAGGAATTGTTGATTGAAGAACTAATGCCGAAAATCCTCAATACTCAATTATACAAAGCGGTTCTTGATTCCAATGCTTCTGAGCATGGCGCAAGAATGACTGCGATGGATAAAGCCAGCGAAAATGCTAATGAATTGCTTCGGGCTTTGAAAATTTCCTATAACAGAGCAAGGCAGGCTGCTATTACTACCGAATTAACGGAGATTGTTAGTGGTGCGGCTGCTTTAGAAGGATAAAACCCCTGTCCCCTAAAAGGGAACTTAGGTGTAAGTAATTTCTAACATTCCAAAAGGCTAACTGTTGATAATTGATTTTTCAACCTACGATAACAGATTGTACATTCGTTTACAAGATTTTAGAAAAAGATAATTTATCACTTCGTCACTAATAAGGAAGTAAAATTCTTTAGTGATATAAAAAAAATCCTCTTTAGGGGACAGGGGCATGGAAATAACTAATCTTATACCGCATATTGAAGCATTGATTTTTGCTAGCGATAAACCTTTGCCTACATTGGAAATAACTGAACTGGTGAATAATGCCCTGGGTTTTATGGATGATAAGGTTACACTGGATCAGGTGGAAGCATCTCTCGAAGGAATAACGGAGAAATATAGCGCAGATTTCTACCCGTTTGAAGTAGTACAAAGTGGCGGCGGCTGGCAATTTTTAACCAGAAAAGAGTTTCATAAAACAGTTGCTCAGTTGAATGGCGAGAAATTTATGAAGCGTCTTTCTTCTGCAGCATTAGAAACTTTGTCAATTATTGCCTACAAGCAGCCGGTTACAAAAGGAGAGATAGAAGCTATTCGTGGAGTAAGTTCAGACTACGCAGTTCATAAATTATTAGAAAAAGAACTAATCATTATTAGTGGCAGAAACGAACATGCACCTGGGCAACCATTACTTTACACCACTTCTAAGAATTTCATGGATTATTTTGGAATCAATTCTTCAGAAGAATTGCCTAAAATAAAAGAAGTATTGGCAGATCAAATCATAGAGCCGACTGCTATAAAAGATATTACACAACCTGATGAAGAAAATAATGAGGAGATCGATGAAACAGAAGCTTTGGCGGTAAGTGACGGTGGCGAATTAATAATCAACAATGAACAGGGAGAAGGAGAGGAGAATTGATTCAATAAAATAGATTTACAATTGAGCCACAGTTTATCTGTGGCTTTTTGATTTTCCAGATTCAACTAACACTTCGTAGCCTTTTGCTGTAGTATATTCGCAATTATGCCGGGAAAAATTACAAACGATCAATTGATAGCCGCC
>Ga0209063_1001171_pt1 | contig 14101 bp, 7 predicted proteins | sample KloWWTmeKNB19Kit_FD_187177 | JGI IMG/M metagenome (GOLD analysis project Ga0209063, IMG submission 187177) | Active sludge microbial communities from Klosterneuburg, Austria, studying microevolution and ecology of nitrifiers - Klosterneuburg... | ecosystem: Engineered > WWTP > Aerobic digester >...
CAGTGTCCTGAGAAATGAATAATCATGCAACTGAATAAAACGGGTAACGACCTCCGCCTTTCGCACGGTCAGTTTGTCTTCCGCTGTCACCGCTTCAAATCTTGAATCAAGTGTACACAGGAAACTATCAGCACGTCCTTCAATTTCGAAAGAGATAACACTCGTATCCGGCACGACAATCGGACGAACCGAAAGATTGTGTGGCGCTACCGGTGTGATGACGAGGCTGCCTGAATTTGGAAATACAATCGGGCCTCCACAACTCAACGAATATCCTGTCGATCCGGTTGGCGTCGCGATGATGAGTCCATCAGCCCAGAATGAATTGAGCAACTCCCCATCAATATAGGTGTGAATGATAATCATACTGGACGTATCACGCTTATGCAGCGTAAAATCATTGAGCGCTACTTTCGAATTTTTAAAAATATCAGCTGTGGTTTCAAGCCGGAGCATGCTTCTTTCATCATAGTGATACCGGCCCTTAGCCAATTCACTGACAGCAAAAGCTGCAACTTTTCCTTCGATACTGGATAAAAACCCTAATCGCCCCAGGTTGATACCCATCACAGGCACCTGGTATTCATTGACCAGGGATATGGCACCAAGGACCGTTCCGTCCCCACCAAAGGCCATGACAACGTCTATTGGATTGGTATGGAAGTTTTTAAATATAGTAACCCCCTTGTGATCCCGGACCACTGGTTCTGTCTGCATCCAGTACGCTTCGTCAGCATATGGGGCAATACCCTCCTTTTCCAGGGCTTTTAGCACTTCCAGGAGGCATTCCCGGTGATTTGGCTTATAGACCTGGCCGTAGATCAATACATTCATAGGACTTACAACATGCTGTCGCCCTTAAAGATCAAAAATGATACCACTTACGTGAGAGAGTGAGAGAGTGAGAACGTGAGAGGGAAAGTCAGGGACAAGGCTTGACCATTGTTTGGCTCACGAATTTGAGTATACTTGTATGTGAAAAAGCATAACATTTCGTGGACGTTTGGGCTCTTGACCATCTTGCTATTTATCTCGGCCTATGGATACACGATCTTCACCGATGGGATGTTTTTTGACGGTGTGTTCTATGCGGCTATCGCCAACAACCTCGCTAATGGAATTGGTACCTTTTGGGAAATGCAATACACGACCACGTTGCATGCCTCGTTTCATGAGCAACCGCCGCTAGCCTTATTTCTTCAATCACTTTTCTTCAGATTACTTGGCGATTCTATTTATGTAGAACGATTGTATTGTTTTGTGTTTGCCCTGCTGATGATATGGCTGCTGATCCGGACATGGATTGATGTGGTTGGAAAAGAAAATAATCATGCCTGGTGGCCTGTGCTCTTGTGGGTCATTATTCCCTTAAACCTATGGACCTATCAAAACAATCTCATTGAATTGACACTGGGGGTACTGGATCTCGCTGCCATCTTTTTTATGCTGAAAGGATGCAGGCAAAATTCTTGGACATGGTTATTGCTGGGCGGACTATTTACGTTCCTTGCTTTTTTTAGTAAAGGATTACAAGGTTTGTTTCCGATCGTAGCTCCTTTTATATATTGGATAGCTTACCGGTCGCAAAATTTTACAAAATCATGGTTGCAGATGATGATTGTTACTGCAGTGCCAGCTGGGTTGATCGGAATGTTATACATATACCCTCCTGCACGACAATTTTTCGATGCCTATATCGAGCGCAGGCTCGGAGGCACCTTCAATCATCTCCAGGATACTACAAAATCGCATTTCTATTTGCTCTACAAGCTGGGACTGGAGCTACTGGCTCCGCTCGGGTTGGGTCTTGTTTTTTGGGTCTTATCCGGAAAAAAAATATTGAATGTCCGTCCTGAAATAAAAGCTGTACTGTTTTTTACAGGGATAGGATTGACCGCCTCGTTACCCTTAATGGTGACATTAGAGCAGCGCCCGTTTTACCTGGCGACCTCGTTTCCCTACTTTGTACTTGCGATTGGTCTCCTGGCACTTCCGTATGTTAAAGCAATCCTGGAAAAACTAAAAGATAAAAAATTCATTGTCCTGAATTATTCACTTACGGGATTGATCATAGTAGCAGTGGCGTTTGTGGCCTTGAGTGCTAAGAATCCAAAGCGTGAGCATGCGTTGATCAGTGATCTGTCGTATATCCAAAAAGAGATACCCAAAAGATCTATCATTAGCATTCCAACGGAAATGGATACGCGATGGTCTTTGCATGCCTACTTTATGAGGTATGCTCACATCAGCCTTGATGCACGCCATAAGCACCCTTACCTTTTAATGCCTTTGGAAGGGCCGGTGCCAATCGATTCTTGTTATAAACTAATACCTATGCCTTTGAAACAATTTACATTGTACAAGTGTGAATAAAACCAAAGGATGTATTCTCAACAACGAAGTATCAATGTTGCCTACATCTATATTTTTACCAACTTAGCAACATATTTAAAATCTGAGTTGCTCAAGGTGATGTAGTAAATCCCCGGAGACCAGGTACCTGTGTCTATTTGTTTTTGATTTCCTTCACCGGCAGGCACCCTGATTTTTTCCTGGAATACACCGTGTGAGTTGTAGACATCAATGAAGGCTGCTTGCTGCAATACAAAAGACCATTCCAACATCACACGCTGATCGGCGGGCATCGGATACAACCGGAGTTTTCCCTCATCCGGTGATGCTTTGGACGGCTCCACGGAGACGATTGCACAAGTGGCATCATCCAGAAGCTTGAATTTAAATTGCTTCACAACTATATCCTCAGATCCGGTCTGTCGGCCTATCAACACACCTGCTATATCAACAGGTTGTTCAGAGGTATTGATTAAAGGCGATATGATTTCACCGTTATTATCTCCGGTATTCGTTAAGGATGGAGCTGCCCAGAATGGACTGATATTCCATTCCCAATGAGTGACGCCCTCTTCCGCTAATGGATACTGAAGCGTATCACCATTGCACATTGGTTCCATTATTTCTACATCACTGGTGGAGACCCGGCCACATTTGGCTTTCAGGGATATCTTGGCGGGGCCATCATAAGCGCAAACAGATGCACTACCGGTCCATGCACCCGTTTCTCCATCAGCAAAGGTGAAAAAGCCAACCGAAAGATCCTTTCTGGTGGAATCGAGATTACAATCCGGATTACCTCGTGTGATGAGATCAAAACAAAAACTCCATGGACCCATCCCAGCGCCACAGGCACTACCATCACCCCAATCCACACGGATCGGAGGACCCGGAACGGCACAAGTACCATTGATTCCATAGGCAAACCATCCGCCCGGTAGAATACTCCCTAGTGTATCACCCCAACATGGGCCGCAACACCCACCTTCTATGCCCATTTGCGGACATTCTGGTTCAAAAACACTGTTACACATATCTAACCTGCCATTATTATCCAGATCGGCTATCGTCAGACTTGGGCTATCGTAATGATAATCAACATCGGTAAACCAATCCCAGGTGGCAGCTCCATACAATCCATTTTCCACAACACCAGGTGCCTGGCCATTTATGGTGCCTTTAATTGGTTGGCCATTAGAATTAAAAGAAGACGGATCCCAACCATTTCCAAACACCGGAACAAGCCCTTGAAACCACTGACAACCATTAAGGGCTGCAGTATAAGAATTGACATTGAAGCAAATACTTACTGTTTCATCAGGATCAAAAGGCCCTTCGAGCGGTCCGCCATTGGAGCGGGCAGTGATTTCTATATCCCGATCCACCACACATACAAATCCTGTTGAAAGTGTACTGACGCAAAGTTCAAAATCACCACCGATACTGAACAACGAGCTGATGGCTATATAATATTCACTGCTATCATTGACCGGAACACCGGTGATTCTGGCAAAACCCTCCGTACCTATAATACAGGACAGGCTTTCATCAGAAAAAAATACCTGTTGAAGATTTGCACAATCATCATCACCTCTGAAAAGTGAAATGACCGGAGCTTCAAACTCAGTACTGGTCACCTCAATATTCATCACTTTAGCCAATTGATCAATATCAAGTTTATACCATACGGTAGGAAAATCACCCATCTGACATGAAGCAATTAAGGTATCGGGCGAGGCATACATGTTACATCCATCAATGCATACAAAATCAAGATCGGATACAATATTTGAAATCAGAATAGCCTGATGACAATCATCATTGACCGTGCATGTATCAGGTCCGCCGGTTGTAAATGCAAAAAGGAAGGATGGTAAAAGAAAAAGAGGAGAAAACAAAATGGTTTTTAAGTAGGTCTTGTTTTTCATACGTTAGCGTATAATTTGGTTTTTAAAGTCCTCTAAATATAACTCATTTATTTTAAGTTCTCCTCACCCCTGGTCCCGGGATGCTGTTTTAATTTTGCTACCCTTACGACATTTCTTCACACTTCTTCATTGGCTTTATGGTGGTCCCTGAGCTTGTCGAAGGGAATATAGCGAAGACCTCTCACGCCGCCACTTTCTTCGCAAGCGAAGTGGGCGGCGAATGAAGATATACTCTTCTTTACCCTTCGACAAGCTCAGGGACCAGGCAGAGAATTAATATATATCCCGTTCTGCCGTTCTACCATTCCGCCCAACTTTTGCTTCAGCAAAAGAAACTAATCCTCCACCTCCACAATCATCTCCACTTCGACAGCAATGCCAAAAGGCAATGAACACATACCCACTGAAGCTCTTGCATGCTTACCTGCCTCACCAAATACAGCAACCATCATATCTGAATATCCATTCATGACTTTTGAATGATCCGTAAAGTCAGGTCCTGTATTGACCATGCCTAATACTTTGACGATACGCTTCACTTTACTTAAGTCACCTAGCTCATGTTTCAAGACTGCAATCTGATTGATCGCTACACTCTTTGCTGCTTCATATCCTTGTTCAATGGTGAGATCTGTTCCTACTTTACCCGTGATGTATTTTCCATCAGGCGTGGTAGGACCTTTCCCTGCAAGAAAAAGTAAATCACCCGTCCGCACAGCATTGACATAATTAGCTGCCGGATTAGGTGCGGGCGGAAGTGTGATTCCCATCTGTGCTAACTTCTCTTCAGGTGTCTGCGCGATTCCAGCGAATGAAATCATCAACGCAACGATCATTATTACGATTTTCATATCAAAGCATATTATAAATGAGTACAGCCATCGATGCACCAATGACGGGTCCAGCCACAGGAATCCAGGCATAACTCCAGTCACTATGCCCTTTTGTATTGATCGGTAATAAAAAATGAGCGATCCTCGGCCCCAGATCCCTGGCAGGATTGATCGCATAGCCGGTAGGGCCACCTAACGACAAACCAATTCCTAAAACTAACAAAGCAACAGGTAATGCGTTTAATGTCCCAAGGGCATCAGAAGGCGGAGACATAGACAAGGCCCCAAAGAGGAGCATGAATGTCCCAATGGTTTCTGTCAGCAGATTATATTTCAGGTTACGGATGGATGGCGATGTACAAAATACTGCACGAATCATTTCTTTGTCATTGGTGGCATCAAAATGATTTTTATAAGCCAGCCACACCAGGACACTTCCGCAAAACGCACCTGCCATTTGCGCCATGATATAAGGTAATATCAGGGCCTGATCAAAGTCTTTAAAGAATGCAAGCGCAATGGTCACTGCAGGATTAAGATGGCCACTGCCTCCTAGATGAACTGCTGTATAGACGCCTACAAATACACCCATGGCCCAACCAAAGGTGATCACGATCCAGCCACCATGCTGACCCTTTGATTGATGGAGCACAACATTCGCTACTACCCCACATCCAAAGATGAGTAACAACATAGTGCCAAAAAATTCTCCGATAAAATGTTCTGCCATATTTTTCCGGTTATACGTTGGTTGATTTGTCGGTTGGAAGATAATTCTTTGCCAGAAGATTATAGGCATCAACCTGTTGCCTGATCCATGCTTCATCCTTATGTAACATCGTCGCCATGAGTTGAGCAACCAATGGAGCGGCCTCAGCGGATGCCTTCGCATCAAGAAATAACATGCGACTTCTGCGGGCGAGAAAATCTTCAATCATCATACACATCTCTTCTTTCACCGCCCAGTATATCTCTGCTTTTATATACGGAAAGTGATCATGGATCTGCTCACCAAGGGAAGGCTCCTCTTTTACCATCGCAAGAATATGCTCCTGGTCAGTACCATAATAATACAATTCACTTTCAAAATCCGTTTCTTCGAGATAGCCGTGGATGGGCAGTGCTGCTGTCACCGATGGTTTCATGGGTAGATCCGCTCGCTGAACAGCTACATTGACAGTATCCTCCGCCATACGTCGGTAGGTGGTCCACTTACCTCCGGTGATCGAAATCAAACCGGAACCAGAAACAGTGATCTGATGGTCCCTGGATAAGGCTGCTGTTTTGCCCGCTCCTTTCATCAATGGGCGCTGTCCGCAAAAGACGCTTCGGATGTCTGCATACGTCGGTTCTTTTGTCAGGTAATCCCTGATGTGCTGCAAGACAAAATCTATTTCTTCTTCCCTGGCCAGGGGCTCAATGTCAGGATGCTCCACTGGTGTGTCCGTGGTACCGACAATGATTTTATGATGCCAGGGGACGGCAAACAGAACCCGGCCATCATCGGTCCTGGGGATCATGATGGCAGTATCCTCGGGCAAAAATTCCTTATCCAATACGATATGAATTCCCTGGCTCGGGCTGATGACAGATGATACGCCCGGATCATCCATTCGCATGATCGAATCCGAAAAGACGCCAGTGGCATTGATGACCGCTTTAGCTCTGATTCTATATTGAATGCCTGTCAACGAATCCGTGACCACTACACCTGATATCTCTTCATTGTCCTTTATAAAATCTTCTACATTGAAATAATTTAAAACCACAGCTCCATGATCAGCAGCCGTCATAGCAAGGTGAATGGCCATACGCGTATCATCAAACTGACCATCATGATAGCGTATGCCTCCACGTAGCCCGGTCGGGTCAAGAGTCGGCGCTGCTGTAAGTGTTTCTTCAAAGGATAAGAATTCAGTTGAACCCAGCCCCAGGTTACCGGCCATCCAGTCATAGGCTTTTAATCCAAAGCCATAGAACGGTGATTCCCACCATTCGTAATTTGGAATGACAAAGGATTGGTTCTTGACAAGGTGCGGAGCATTCTTCATCATCAGGCCGCGCTCGCTGAGTGCATCCATGACTAACCTGATATTTCCCTGTTGCAGATACCGGACTCCACCATGTACAAGTTTGGTGCTACGGGATGAGGTCCCTTTTGCAAAATCAAACCGCTCAAATAACACCGTTCTAAATCCGCGTGATGCCGCATCTACAGCTACTCCGAGTCCCGTAGCGCCACCACCGATCACACAGATATCCCAATCGTCTCTTGACATCAGCTGGTCTGTCATCTCTTGTCGCTTCATGGGATTTTATTTACCTCCTGACTCTGTTCGATTTTTTTTACCTGTTTTCAGCCCATGCGATGGAAGCCTTCACAGCGCGTTTCCATCCTTCAATATTTCGCAGTCTTTGATCCTCATCCATCGATGGTTTGAATTCCCTCTCCACCTGCCATTGCTGCTGAATGGATTCAATATCCGTCCAGTAGCCCACAGCAAGTCCCGCAAGATAAGCAGCACCCAAAGCCGTAGTTTCGGTGATCCTCGGCCGTATCACTTTTGTATTGAGAATATCACTTTGAAACTGCATGAGCCGATCATTAACCGTAGCCCCTCCATCTACCCGTAATTCAGCAATGCTGATACCTGTATCCGCCTCCATCGAACTGAGCACATCAAATGTTTGATAAGCGATACTATCCAGAATGGCTTTCGCTATGTGAGCTCTTGTACTCCCTCGTGTGAGTCCAAAAATACTGCCTCGCGCATGTGGATTCCAGTAGGGAGCGCCCAGACCGGCAAATGCGGGCACCACGTACACACCATCACTATCCTCCATGTCTCCTACAACTGATTCAATCTCCCCTGAGGATTGAATGAAATTGAGCCCATCTCTAAGCCATTGCACCGCAGCACCCGCTATAAACACACTTCCTTCCAGCGCATATTCAGTTCTACCTCCGATCTTCCATGCAATCGTGGTCAGTAAATTGTTCTTCGAGGTAAAGGCCCTTTCACCCGTATGCATCAACATAAAGCAACCCGTTCCATAGGTATTCTTAACCATTCCCTGACGGATGCACATCTGCCCAAACAATGCCGCCTGCTGGTCACCTGCGATTCCTGCTATAGGAATATTTGAACCCGGAATCATATTGCCGGTGTATCCATAGATTTCACTGCTTGATTTAACCGTGGGTAGCATGTCGGCCGGGATTGAAAAAAGGGAAAGTAATTCTTCATCCCATGCACCGGAATGGATATTAAATAACATGGTTCTGGAAGCATTGGAAACATCTGTAACATGAACTGAACCTCCGGTAAGTTTCCATACCAGCCATGAATCTATAGTGCCAAATGCAAGCTCTCCTCTTTCAGCCTTTTCTCTGGCTTCAGGTACCTGGTCCAGTATCCATTTCAGTTTGGTCGCCGAAAAATAGGCATCAATGATCAGGCCAGTCTTCTGTTGGATCAGTGTAGCGTATCCCGCTTTGACCAGACTATCACATTCCTCTGCTGTTCTCCTGTCTTGCCACACAATAGCATTATACAAGGGCTTTCCGGTGATTCTGTCCCATACAACTGTAGTTTCCCGCTGATTGGTGATACCGATAGCAGCTATTTGTTTGATGGTGATACCTGCTATCGCAAGCACCTCACCTATTGTACTGATCTGGCTGCTCCAGATTTCCTCAGCATCATGTTCTACCCACGCGGGAAATGGATATATCTGTGCAAATTCCTTTTGCGCGACACTGATGATATCTCCACGCTCATTGAATATAATGCTGCGGCTACTGGTCGTCCCCTGATCAAGCGATAAAATATATGATGAGGTCATAAACTTTTGGGATAATTTAAAATCTGTTTCTAAGGTAAGTCCCCTTTAGGGGATTTAGGGGCAAAAGGTAAGGCCTCCCTTCTAATGTTGAAGAGAGGCCTTCTCAAAAATTGTTTCTATGACAAATTCACAATGTTCTTTGTGCTTGTCTACATTCAAGCCATGTGGTGTATCAGCGATGATTGATATCTGCTTTATTCATTTCTGATGACCATGACCACCTTGGTATACGTTCCCTGTTTTGTCTTTAGCTGCAGGAGATATCCTCCTTCAGGTATTTGGGATACATCCACACGATGGCTATTTGATCCCTTGATGACATTCATTTCTTCAGCCAAAATGACCTGGCCGAGGAAATTTACCAGGGAGATACTCATCCGCAGATCAGTCGCGGCTTCAAATCCTAGTTGAATGCTTTCATTCGCCGGATTTGGCCAGAGATTAAATCTCTTCAGTTCTTCTTCCCGGGTATTAACTGTAGCGGGAATTAATACTGGCTGAGCAAGGGTATAGGTCGCATCTGCATTAGAAACGCCAGGAACACTAACGATTGGTTGAGGAGCCAAATCCTCGCAGTCAAGTGTTGCGGAACAACTGGTCGAACATCCATACGCATCTGTCAGGGTCAGTGTAATTTCAACTTCTGACCAGCCTATGTACATTCCCAGGGCTGGAGTGCCTTGTCCTGATTGGATAAAGCATTTTTCACCAAATATTTCCCATTCATAGCTGATGTCCCCCAATCCTCCGGAGATACCACTCGTAATACCTACATCATGTGAATTACAGTCGACAAATTGGGGCAGAAAAATATCGCAGGATAACTGTGTGTCTGGTATCCATGTGATGTGTTGCGTAGCAGCAGATGTATTCCCACAAGCATCGGTAGCAACCCAAAGTCTGGTTACATTAAACTCTCCAGGTCCATTACCAGGAACCATGGTCTGAGAATATTGTGTCGACACAGATTGGGTATAATCATCTGTCTGGACTGTTCCCGGCGCAGGCAATGGACCACATATGATGGTAGTCTCTGCAGGAACCTCACTGATGACAGGTGCTATATCATCCATGATATCTACACTGATGGACAATACGCTGGAGTTACCACATACATCCGTAGCAACCCAGGTATATACTCTGCGCTCAAAGTATCCAGCCGAAGTACAATCTTCCGCATAGCTGACATCAAGACTAAACGCAGGTATGATTGCTTCATCACACTCATCCTCTACAAAAATGCTATACGAATCAAGATCATTCAATTGATCCATTATTCTTTCCTGCGACAAGTTAATAACCCGTAGTCCCGTGTCTATGAAACGAAGTAATACGGAATTTGTTGGGATCAATATGACTGGCGGAGTTTGATCATTCATGATAATGCGTTGATGTTTGACCGCAACATTTCCACAGGCATCGACCGCGCTCCAGGTCCGCTCGATGACGGTGCCTTCCTGGCATGGTATATTGAGTTGCTCTTCATGCATAGTGACTTGTACATATTGATCTGCACATTGGTCATATGCAGTCACTTCAGGCAATGCTAAAGAATTACATACCGCTTCTTCTATACCTTCTATGACCGGGCCATTTCCATCACCCACATGGATCGTCTGCAATAAACTGGTGGTATTACCACATGGATCTGATGCTGTAACCGTTCGCATGATATCATATTCGTACGGACACTCACCTGGAACAACGTTGTCACTGGTTGTGACCAAAACTTCTCCGCAATTATCAAATGCCACATATGCTGGCATTGCATCCAGGCATCCGATCGTTACTTCACTCTGGAAGTTTACAAAACCAGGAGGGGTTTGATCCATTACATGCGCCATGATAGTTTGCTGCGATGTATTGCCACACTGGTCTGATGCGGTCCATTGCAATTGCAGGACGGCGAGAACGCCATTGTCAGCATTGCAATCGCCAGGCTGTATCACGGTTTCTTGAAAACGTACATCAAGACCCATTAGACAATCATCATCTACCTTGATATCTGAGGTACCGTACGCTGTATAATTATTTTCATTTGCACGGCAATTGATGATGAGTATTTCCCCCGGTGCAAGTGTGTCTAAAGCAGGGTTTGTAAAAATAATAGATGGTCCGCTATTATTATCTGCGAGAAGGATGGCTGTATCACGGACCACATTTCCACAAGGGTCAAACCCTTCATACGTTCTTCGCCAGGCATTTCCATTTCCACACGGGCTAGGGATTGGAACATCCCAGTATCTGACACTTCCGTTTTCGCAGTTATCCACTGCTTCGATTTCGTTGAGTGCAGGATCACCAATGCAAGTCATTTCAGGAACACCGATCAGAACCGGAGGCTGATCATCAATTAGATGAACCTTCAGTGTTAAAGAGGTTTTGTTTCCACATAGATCGACAGCCTCCCACGTAAAAACTCTTTCTTCTATATATCCAAAGTAATCACAATTATTGGAGAGGATGATATCCTCGTCAAATGAAATGGTTCCTGCCGTTCCGCATGTGGGTGCACTGTAAACTGAGCCTGTGTTTAGGTTGTTATAAAATGCAGGTATACCACCTTCATTGCAGGTGTATTCAAGGATAGTACCATCCGGTAGATTTGCAATTTCAGATTGGATTATATGCAACTCAGGCCCTTTATCATCGATGAGCTTGATTTGCTGCTTTTCGACAGTCTGATTACCGCAATCATCTATTGCTGTCCAGGATCTTGTGATTACTTGGCCATCTCTGCATCCGGGAGCCGGGTTAGACTCCGCATATAAGATTACGCATGCACAAAGGCATTCATCAGTTGCATATATGTTATCCGGAGGTGCCGGTACCTCATCACAATTGACCTCGATATCTTCAGGAACGCCATGGATGACAGGTGGTACATCATCCACGAGTGCCACAAATATTGTAGCAGTACTGCTGTTTCCACATGCATCAGTAGCCGTCCATCGATGGCGATACAAATTGATATACCCATCCACAGCGCAATTTCCTTCATCCTGCAAGGTTTCCTGTACAATCACGGATACTGCTCCATTGCAGTTATCACTTGTGCTGACGCTTCCTGGACTAAAGGAGGGAAGCTCCCATTCTTCATCCTGACCGTAACATTGGATATAGATTGTACCCCCGTTAGGCACCCCTTCCAGGAGAGGATCGGTAAACGTGATGACAGGTGCTATATTGTCAAATACGGTAATGATCTGAGCACAGGTAGCCGAGTTTCCACTAGGGTCTGTAGCCCGGTACGTCCTTGTCAATGTATATCGGTTCGTGCATGTTTGATTACTGATCACATCACTGACAAAGGTCACCGTCGGTGGTCCACAATTGTCAGTTGCAGTCACATTTCCTGTATTGACCGGTGGAACCAATGAGGCACATTGAACGGTGACAGCACCCGGGCATGTAATGGTGGGTACCTGTAGATCGCGAACAGTAACAGTAAAAGAGCACGTAGATGTATTATTTGAACTATCCGAAGCGCGATAAACTATAGTCGTGATGCCCACAGGAAATGTACTGCCTGATGGGAGCCCACTTATTAAAGTAATACTCGGGGCAGAGCAGTTGTCGGTTGCACTTATAGAACCGTATGTAACTACAGCAGAGCATAGACCCGGGGCTGCACTGGCAGTAACATTTGCCGGACAATTGATCGTCGGAGGCTGATTATCAACGACCGTTACTGTAAAAGAACAAGTAGATGAATTGCCTGCTGCATCTGTTGCTCTGTAACTTACGGTTGTAACCCCTGAAGGAAAAACTGATCCTGAGGAAGGGCCGGAGAGTTGAACGATGTTTGGTGCATTACAGTTGTCGGTTGCGCTTATAGAACCGTATGTAACTATTGCCGAGCATAGCCCAGGGGAGGTGTTAGCGGTAACATTTGGAGGGCAGAAGATCGTTGGGGCTATAATGTCGGATTTGGTAAAACTCCAGATGGTACACCCTGTAGCAGTCCCAAAAGCATTAACAGGCCTGATCTGCCAATAGTAGGTGCCTCCTGCCAGAGAACTTGTCAAATAACTCGTGCTTGCTGTGGTTGCTACAAACGGTGGTGTAGGACTGGTACCAAAATATACGTCATAGCTCGTCGCTCCTGATGAAACCGGCCAGCTCAGTGTCTGAGTGGTGTTAGGACAACCGGCATTTCCTCCATTCGTCGGAGAGGTAGGTAGTGCAAGACAAGGAGGTGCCGAACCTGCCGGAGGGCAATTGATTTGGAAATTATGATTGATTACTCCTGTCACTTCCGGATCAAGGAGGATGTAGTAGGCCGTACCAGCAGTCAGCGTTCCAATCGTAGCTGATCCAGGAGATGAGATATCATCGATGCACAACCAACCAGTAGCATTGCAGCCACTTGAAGCCGCTTTATAAAAATAATCGACAAATCCGCCGGTAGCCGAATTTACCTGCAAGGTATGAACACCCGTAGTAACAGGTGTAAACTAATACACCAGTTCACGACCAGGAGTTGTGAAACCACAACTGTTTGGACTCCATACACCCGTACCTGAGGAAGTAGCTGCAACAGCTGTAGCACAGGTAAGTGTCGGAATTGTTGTACATGGGTCAAATGCAGCAGGACAATTGATCATGAAAGTATGTGATACAGCCGAGGTTGTTTCTGGATCCAGAAGTATATAATAGGTTGTGCCTGCCGTTAATGTTCCTATGGTAGCAGTCGCTGGTGAAAATATGTCATCAATACATGTCCATCCGGTGGCGTTGCATCCGCCGGAGGCTGCTTTATAAAAATAATCAATAAAGCCTGTAGAACTTGTGGACGTGACTTGTAATGTGTGAACACCTGTTGCTGCTGCTGTAAATGAATATATTTTTTCCGTGCCCGGCGTACTGAACCCACAAGAACCAGGACTCCATAATCCGGGCCCCGTCAAAGCGGCCGTTACAGAGTTCGCGCATACCAGGGTGGTGATACTCGAACAAGGATCAGGTGCTCCTGCACAACTTGTACATTGGACCACACCTGTATGACAACTGCCATCAGTGCCACAAGAAGCATTGGTATTGTAATGAAGATAAAGCGGGCCGGAAACAGTACAGACTACGCTGATCGGGGAGAACCCGAAGCCTAATACGGTACCACCTGGCGTCCCCTGGCGAATGGTG
>Ga0209063_1001177_pt1 | contig 14033 bp, 15 predicted proteins | sample KloWWTmeKNB19Kit_FD_187177 | JGI IMG/M metagenome (GOLD analysis project Ga0209063, IMG submission 187177) | Active sludge microbial communities from Klosterneuburg, Austria, studying microevolution and ecology of nitrifiers - Klosterneuburg... | ecosystem: Engineered > WWTP > Aerobic digester >...
TTATGAACTTGAATATAAGTCAGGAGACCAAGACTCAAAAGCTATCAGCTATACTTCTGCCTGCAATCAGCTAGAAGTATTAATGGAGAAGTCGGTACAACGAAGATTGATTTCGGATGTGCCATTGGGAGCTTTTTTGAGTGGAGGTATCGATTCTTCTGTAATTGTTGCACTTGCCAGCCGCCATACCCAGCATCTCAATACTTTTTCAATCGGGTACAAGGATCATCCGTTTTTTGACGAAACAAAATATGCGAATCTTGTTGCTAAAAAATATGGAACTAACCATACTGTTTTTTCATTGACCAATGATGATTTCCTGGAACATATTGATGATGTGCTAAATAGTATTGATGAACCTTTTGCAGATTCATCTGCAATACCTGTTTATATTTTAAGCAAGCATACAAGGAATCATGTAACGGTTGCATTGTCCGGCGATGGTGGCGACGAGGTGTTTGCTGGGTATAATAAACATGCTGCAGAATTAAGAATACGGCAACGGTCATTGCTTAATCAACTTGTAAAAACGGCAAATCCTCTTTGGAAGATACTGCCTCAATCAAGAAATAATAAGTTCACTAATAAGTTTCGTCAGTTTCATCGTTTTTCTGAAGGGGCTAAATTGAATGTAAAAGAAAGATACTGGCGTTGGGCTGGTTTTTTATCGGAAGATAAAGCTGCCAATATGCTAAGTCCGCTTTCGAAAAGCAAAGTAGATCAAGATTCTTTTAATCAACAAAAAGAATTTTTGTTGCGGCATTTAAAAGGGGGAAAAGAAATGGAAGATTTTCTGGCAACAGATATGGGGCTTGTATTGCTTAGTGATATGTTGGTAAAGGTTGATAGAATGAGTATGGCAAACAGCTTGGAAGTAAGAAGCCCTTTTTTAGATCATGAAGTAGTTGATTTTGCTTTTTCGTTACCAACTTCTTATAAAATTGACAGTAGCATAAAAAAGAAAATCGTTCAAGATACTTTTCGTAAATATCTTCCAGAGGAATTATATAACCGTCCAAAACATGGTTTTGAGATTCCATTACTTGAGTGGTTTAGAAAAGACCTAAGAGGCTTAATAACTGGAGATCTGCTAAATGATAATTTTATCGAAGCGCAGGGGGTCTTTGAAATAAAAGCAATACAAAATATAAAATCGAAGTTGTTCTCCTCTAATCCTGGCGATGCGCATGCGACCATCTGGGCTTTACTTGTTTTCCAACATTGGTGGAAGAGAAATTTTTGATCAAAAAAGTATAATAATCACTATGCCCAAAGTACTCCGTATTCTAAACAGGTTAATTATTGGAGGGCCATTATTGAATGCCTCGTATCTTACCAAATATCTTTCTCCCGAATTTGAAACCTTGCTGGTGGTGGGTGAAAAAGAGTTGCATGAAAAAGATGCAAGTTTTATAACGGATGAGCTTGGTATCAAGCCGTTGTATCTTCCACAAATGGGCCGTTCCATCAACCCAATGAGGGACTATTCTGCTTTTCGAAGAATGAAAGATATTATCCGTGATTTTAAACCGGACATAGTACATACACATGCTGCCAAACCAGGAGCTATTGGCAGAATGGCGGCGAGTCAACTAAAGGTGCCGGTGATTGTGCATACTTATCATGGGCATGTTTTTCATTCGTATTTTAACTCAACTAAAACGAGGCTTGTTTTAGAAGCAGAACGATTTCTCGCAAAAAAAACCAGTGCAATTGTTGTCATCAGTACTGCACAGCAAAAAGAACTGGTGGAGGATTTTAAAATTGCTCCGGCAGATAAATTCAGAATAATACCATTGGGACTTGATCTTGATAAATTTTCGCAAGACTATTTGGCCAAGCGAAAAAAATTTAGAGAGGAGTTTGGACTTGCAGACGATCAAATAGTAATTGCTATTATCGGAAGATTAGTGCCAGTAAAAAATCATACACTTTTTCTAGAAGCGTTACAATATGTGTTGAATAATACAACCAGAAAAGTGAAGGCATTTATTGTTGGTGATGGAGAAACAAGACAGGCACTTGAAGCCAAGGCAAAAGAACTAGGGGTTTTATTTACAGGTGAAAAAGATACAAACCATCCTCATCCATTGATATTTACCTCTTGGCGGAGTGATGTGGATGTTATTAATGCAGGTGCAGATATAATTGCTCTTACCTCTTTTAATGAAGGCACACCGGTTAGTCTGATAGAAGCGCAGGCCGCTAATAATCCAATTGTTTCTACCTGTGTTGGCGGCATAAGCGATGTGGTACTGGAAGGCAAGTCTGGTTTGTTATCACCTGTCTCTGACAATCAACAATTTTGCATTAACTTATTAGAGTTGGTAACTAACGACGAACTAAGAACCAGTTTATCAAAGCAAGGAAATGCATTTGTAAAGGAGCAATTTAGTTATCAGCGATTGATGAAGGATATGAGTAGTTTGTATCATGAGTTATTAGCAAACAAAAAATAGCAATGGGTTTATTTAGCAGAAAGAAAAGTGGACAACCGGCCAATTTCAGTTTATTGAAAACAGATATGCATTCGCACCTTATTCCTGGTGTGGACGATGGCGCAAGAGATATGGAAACATCGTTGGAACTTATCCGAGGCATGCAGGAGCTGGGTTATTCTAAAATTATTACTACGCCACATATTCTTTGGGATATGTATAAAAACACCAGCGAAATCATCTTAGAAAAATTGGAGTTATTGAGAGCTGCTGTCAAAGAGGCTGGAATAGATGTAGAAATAAATGCCGCCGCCGAATATTTCTTGGATGAACATGTAGAAGAATTGCTGAAAGAAAAGAAGCCATTACTTACCATCCATAAGAATTGGGTTTTGTCGGAGTTTTCATTGGCCTATCCATCTCATAGTTTGAAATCTATTTTATTTGAAATGCAAATGCAGGGTTATCAGCCAGTAATTGCACACCCTGAACGATATATATATTTAATGGATGCAAAAGGTTTTTATGACGAGTTAAAAGATATCGGATGTTTATTTCAGCTTAATCTGCCCTCAATTGGTGGATATTACGGGAAATCTGTTCAGGAATTGGCGCAGTATCTTATAAAGAAAGAATATTACGATTTAATAGGAACTGACTTGCATAATGAAAGATACCTTGAATCATTACATAATCCTGCACTGGCTGATCCACTAAAAAAGATGTGTGATAGTGGAAAAATTCGAAATTTAGAATTGTAAAGAATATTAACCTATTTTGAATAAAAGTTCAGCAGTATTGCTGAACTTTTTTTGTTTACTATTGTATCTAGTAAGTATGAACGCATTTACCATAAAGGATCTTGAGAATCTATCGGGCATAAAGGCTCATACCATTCGTATATGGGAGCAGCGATATGGTTTTTTAAAGCCGCAGCGAACTTCAACCAATATAAGGTTTTACTCCAGCGATGAGTTAAAGACTATCTTAAATGTTGCTTTACTTAATAAGTATGGTTTTAAGGTTTCCCATATTGATAAAATGCAGCCACAGGAAATACAAGAAAGAATTCTGGCTTTAACAGATATTGCGGCTATGCAGGAAAGGTTTGTAAACGATCTTCTGCAGGCGATGATTGATCTAGATATGGATTTGTTTGAAAAAATTCTAGCAAACTACATCATTGCAAAAGGGATAGAACGGACCATAATACAAATCATTTTCCCCTTTTTAGAGAAAATCGGAATACTATGGCTTACAGGTCATATAATTCCTGCACAAGAGCATTTGGTTACTAATATTATCCGTCAGAAAATAATTGTGGCAATTGATAAAGCAGAGTCGCCCCTTGTTGCAGATAAAACAGCATTACTTTTTCTGCCCGAGTCTGAATATCATGAGCTTGGCCTACTTTTTTTGAATTTCATTTTGAAAAATAGGGGCATAAAAACAATTTACTTGGGCGCAAATGTTCCTTTGAAAGATATTGATTTTGTTTTTCAGCAGAAAAAGCCTGACGTTATTTTCATCCATCTTACCGCCACGTCCGCCAATTTCAATTTCGAAAAATTTCTTCAGCAAATACATGTGCAATTTGGAACAACGAAGACAGTTATTTCAGGATTTATTACCCAGCAATACAAGAAAAAAGTCCCTCCAGGAATCGAATGTAAAAAATCACTACAAGAACTTTTGGACTTTATTCCCTCTATCTAATTGATTACCAGTATTTAATTTGTTTAATATTTATGTGCATAAGTTTAAACAAAATTTCTTGGCTATATAATTATTTTGTTTAACTTCGCTTTATAATAATTAAACAAAATATTATGTCAGCAACAGAATTTAACCAAATGCTAATTAGCCAAGCCGATTTTTTGAAGCCTTTTGCTATCAATTTAACCAGAGATTCAGAAGCTGCGCAGGATCTTTTTCAAGAAACACTGTACAAAGCATTGGCTAATCATGAAAAGTATAATACTGGAACTAATATTAAAGCATGGTTATTTACTATCATGCGGAACATCTTCATAAACGACTATCGCCGTAAATCCAAGCAAAAAACAATCTTTGATAACACGCCGAATGATTATCTTTTGGATTATAAGCAATCAACTATTATCAATGATGCAGAAAGTGATATGCGACTAAAAGAAGTGAGAAAAGCAGTTGAAGAGTTACCTGAAATCTTTAAAACTCCATTTAAGTTATACTTTGATGGATATAAATACAACGAAATTGCGGATGCTCTTGGTGAACCACTTGGCACCATTAAAAGTAGAATTCATTTTGCCCGAAAATTATTAAAGGAACAAATAAACCGTAATTAAATATTTTGGATGTGAAAGATAAGTCTGTAATAGTTATTGGAAGCGGTTTCGCCGGCTTATCTGCTGCATCCTTTATGGCAAAAGAAGGATGGCAAGTTACTGTCATTGAAAAAAACGAAACACCAGGTGGAAGAGCAAGACAATGGAAAGCAGATGGTTTTACATTTGATATGGGTCCTAGTTTTTACTGGATGCCTGATGTGTTTGAAAGGTATTTTAATCAATTTGGGAAAACAGTAGAAGATTATTACTCTCTCCAACGACTTGATCCTTCGTATAGAATTTACTGGAATGATGGATATACTGATTTGCCAGCCGATTATTCTGCATTAAAAGATTTATTTGAATCTATTGAAGCTGGCAGCGGGGAAAAACTAGACAAATATCTACAAGGCGCTGCTTATAAATATGAACTAGGAATAAACAAACTAGTTCATAAACCGGGATTATCGTTTACAGAGTTTGCAGACTGGGAAACAGTTAGTGGTGTTTTTAAGCTTCAGGTATTTTCTTCAATTAAAAAGCATATTTCAAAGTATTTTAAAAATGAAAAACTCCGCCAAATTATGGAGTTTCCAGTTTTATTTCTTGGGGCATTACCAGAAGATACGCCGGCATTGTATAGTCTAATGAATTATGCCGATATAAAAGGCGGCACCTGGTATCCTGATGGAGGTATGTACGCTGTTGTTAACGGCATGTATCAATTAGCTTTGGAGCTAGGTGTTCGTTTTCAGTTTAATGAAATAGTGAAAGAGTTGGTTGTAGAAAATGCTTTAATCAAAAAAGTAGTTACTGATAAAAATACTTACGTTGCTGATGTAATTATTAGTGGTGCTGATTATCAATTTACTGAGCAATCATTGCTGCCATTAGCATATCGTAGTTATTCAACAAAGTATTGGGAAAAAAAGGTGATGGCTCCTTCCTGTCTTTTATACTACGTTGGATTAAATAAGAAATTGAAAAGTCCGATTCATCATTCGTTATTTTTTGATGTTTCATTTGATCAGCACGGCCAAGAAATTTATAAAAATCCTAAATGGCCTGACGAGCCTCTGTTCTATGTAAGTGTTAGTTCTGTAACAGATGATAATGCAGCACCTTCCGGCCATGAGAATATTGTTTTTTTGATTCCAGTTGCCGCTGGGCTAGAAGGCGATACAGTGGATCTAAGAGATAAATATTTCAGCATTATTGCGAAGCGAATGGAGCAGCATATTGGAGAATCAATTTTGGCCTCAGTTGTTTATAAAAAATCGTATTCTGTAACTGATTTCGTAGGTGATTATAACTCGTTTAAAGGCAATGCTTATGGATTGGCGAATACGCTTATGCAAACAGCTATTTTCCGCCCTTCATGTAAGAGTAAAAAAGTGAAAAACCTTTTCTATACAGGACAGTTAACAGTACCTGGGCCAGGTGTGCCACCAAGTCTTATTAGTGGTGAAGTAGTGGCTAAACAAGTTATTAAAACATCGAAATAAAACTTTAAATTTAATAATGGTCGAACTTTTCCATAGTACAAGTGAAAAATGCAGTCGCATCGTAACTGAAGGTTACAGCACTTCCTTTTTTTCTGCCATAGGAATGCTGCATACAAGTTTACGTAAACCTGTTTATAATATTTATGGTTTTGTACGTTTTGCAGATGAAATAGTGGATAGTTTTCATGATTTCGATAAGAAGCTTTTATTGCAACAGTTTAAAGTTGAAACATATGATGCTATTGAACGAAAAATAAGTTTAAACCCTATTTTGAATAGTTTTCAACAAACAGTGAATGAGTATGGAATTGATGCGAAGCTGATTGATTCTTTTTTCGAGAGTATGGAAATGGATCTTGAGAAAACGAAGTATGACAGTAAAGGTTACCAGGAATATATTTATGGTTCCGCAGAAGTAGTTGGTCTTATGTGCCTATATGTTTTTTGTGAAGGTAAAAGAGAGCTTTATGATAAATTGAAAAGTTCTGCTCAATCTCTTGGCGCCGCTTTTCAGAAAGTAAATTTTCTTAGAGATGTAAAAGCTGATTTTAACGGATTGTCGAGAATGTATTTCCCCGGATGTGATTTTAATAATTTCACCGAACAGGAAAAAAGGCAGATAGAAGATGATATACAAGAGGACTTTATAAAAGCATATGCAGGAGTGAAGCAATTGCCACTAAAAGCAAGGTTTGGTGTTTATGTAGCGTACAAATATTACCTATCCTTATTCAGGAAAATTAAAAAAGTAAAACCTGCAAGGATTATGGAAACAAGAGTTAGAATTCCTAATTATAAAAAGGCGATGATTATTTTCAGAGCCGGTGTTAAAAATCAGTTGCGGTTAATATGATGAATAGAGAAGAAGTGATATTAGTTGATATAAATGATAATCCAACAGGCGTTGCAGATAAAATGTCTGCACATCTCGAAGGGAAGCTGCATAGAGCTTTTAGTATTTTTATTTTTAATACGGAAGGTAAGATGCTGCTGCAACGAAGAGCTTTGTCCAAGTACCATAGTGGTGGACTGTGGACCAATGCATGTTGTAGTCATCCTTTGCCAGAAGAAAATACACTTGCAGCAGCTTCCAGAAGATTAAAAGAAGAGTTGGGTTTTGAAACTGCGATTGAAAAGATTTTCGATTTTGTATATAAAGCTGAATTTGAAAACGGACTGACGGAATACGAATTTGATCATGTATTTGCAGGTGAATTTGATGGAGCAATAAATTTTAATAAAGAAGAGGTTATGGAAATGAGTGTTGAAAGTATTTCTTCTATTAAGGAATCGATGAGTGCAGCACCAGAGAATTATACAGCCTGGTTTCAAATAGCTTTTCCAAAAGTAGAAGCTTGGTGGAATGAACAAATTAAAAACAAAGTTGCCTGAAGCTATTAATTTTGTAAAATGATTGTTGTATTATTTATATTGGTATTGTTGGCAACCTTTCTTGTTATGGAAGGAGTAACTTGGTGTACGCATAGATTTGTGATGCATGGCTTTCTTTGGATATTGCACAAAGATCATCATCAGGTAGAACCTGGTTTTTTTGAAAAGAATGATGCGTTCTTTGTCATTTTTGCAATTCCAAGCATGTTGCTTATTTTTTTCGGAACTTTTGATCATGTTTGGTGGATGCAGGCAATCGGCTTTGGCATTATGGCGTATGGCTTTGCCTATTTCATGGTTCATGATGTAATTATACACCAACGTTTTAAATGGTTTACCCGTAGCAACAATACATATGTAAGAGCTATCCGCTGGGCACATAAGATGCACCATAAACATCTTAATAAACATCAAGGTGAAAGTTTTGGGATGTTATATGTACATAAAAAGTACTGGGAAAAAATTCGAAGGGACAAAAAATTAATGGCGGGTAAAGTCAAGGTGGCGTATAACCCAATGACAGACCAAGTAGAAAATTAGGCAGCAAACTTTCCTTGTGATGTTGAAAAATTCAAACTACTTTTTTTTGCAATAAGTCTAGCCAAAAGTGTATGACCAAACTTATTCAGGTAAGATGATTCAATAAAAAATCTTTTCTTTTTCTTTATCGAATTTAACAGGTTGACGTAAGTTGTGTTGTTTGCTTCTGAAAAAATCTTTTTCATTTCTTGCCCCCTCATGATCTTTACTTTGTCTTGGTATTTGCTGTTGCAGGGAACTGGCGATAAAATAATAAAGTGTTTTTCAGGATTGTTATCAATAATAGTTTTAATACTTGTAAAATATTTTTTATTACTCTTGTTTTTAATGAATGAAAGCATTGAAAGTTGAACTAATTGGATAAATGATAATCTGATATGTGTTGAACTATATCTTTTTATCATGTCGTCAGGTTGTAAAACTATAATCTCGGGGTTGTAATAGTCAATTTGCTCTTGTAAGGCTTTGCCTGATTCTTCCAATCCAGCGTTACTTAGTTTGGCAAGACATTGATAACCGGTTTGTCTGGTTAGGAGATTTATGTAAGAGAAATCTTCTCCTACATAACTACCGTCAATGTTATTTCCGCATATAGCGATAAACGAGTTTGGGATACTAGACTCTTTCAATAGATTTGGATTTAGAATGCTAAAGTATATTTATTTGCATCTTTTTTATAGAGCACTAATACTGATTTTTAAGACGTAGTTTCACGAAGTTTTTTTACTATCCTAAAGCTATTTTAATATATTTCAGTTACTTATGACTATTAGGTCTCATTTCGATTTTATTTTTCTGGGTGCCGGCTGTGCTTCGCTTAGCCTATTACTAAGGCTTATTCGTTCTGAAAAATTTGGCGATAAAAAAATCTTATTGATTGACAAGGATGCCAAAAAAAGCAATGATCGTACCTGGTGTTTCTGGGAAAAGGAGAATGGATTTTTTGATGAAATTGTTTTCAGAAAATGGAACACTATCTCTTTTTTGAGTGATGATTATAATGCTGACATGAAAATTGCTCCCTATCAATATAAAATGATACGTGGGATTGATTTTTACGAATATTGTTTTAAGGAGATTTCGAAACATCGAAATATTGAGTTTGTGCAAGCCAATATTGATGAGTGGGATTACCAAGAGAAATTGCTTTCAATAAAGCTGAACGATGCCGAATATCGTTTTGATAATACAATTCTTTTTAGTTCTATTTATAAAGATAATAGTAAGGGCAAAAAAGTAATCAAGTTATTGCAGCATTTTAAAGGATGGATTATTGAAACCCAGAAATCTTCTTTTGATACGCAAAAAGCAACGATGATGGATTTTAGGATAAATCAAGATAATGGAACCAGCTTTGTATATGTACTTCCTTTTGATGAAAAAACAGCTCTTGTAGAATATACTTTGTTTACAAAACAATTATTGGAACCGGAAGAATATGATGAGCAGCTAAAAAATTATATAAAGAGCTTTCTAGGCATTGAACATTATAAAGTGTCGGAAATAGAATTTGGGGTAATACCCATGACAAACGAAAAATTCTCATTTGAAAGCAATGGTTGGAATATTGGTACAGCTGGTGGTCAAACCAAAGCTTCGAGTGGGTATACTTTTCAGTTTATTCAAAAAAAATCGCAGCAAATAGCAGATTGTCTTATTGCAGGTAAATCGTTGAAGCAAATTCCTCAAAGCCCAAGGAGGTTCAATTTTTATGATAATACTTTACTTGAAATACTCTATCATAACAAATTACCGGGCAAGCAGATATTTACAACAATGTTTAAAAAAAATAAACCTCAACAAGTGCTGAGGTTTTTAGATAATGAAAGTTCTGTAAAAGACGAACTAAAAATTATTTCTTCTCTACCGACTTGGCCTTTTTTAAAGGCTGCTATTAAGCAGCTATAATTAATTATCAGGGTCCATCTGCATAAACTCCCTTTTCACTGCTTTCAGCATACTGAATAGTTGCGCCACCTGAATGAGCAATAATATGGCAAGTGCAAGTAGTACAAACCAGGGTAGATTAATAGTTTTTACAGGAGGTATATCTTTTTGAAATTTTTCAATATGCCATCCGGTAAGTGCTGCGCCAAAAGCCAGACCCACCAATAAGAATGAGAGAAGCGAATAAACTACTTTCATAAACATGATCCGCATAGTGGAATAGCCAACTTTAAAATTTTCCAATATGGCTGCAGGAATTATCAATACAAGAGCTATCCAACTCCAGTTTTTATTAAACCACTCGTTATCAAGTACAAGATTTAAAAGCAGCACAAGAATGATTGACATGAGTCCCCAAGGAAAAATCAGGAACATTGAAGGTTTTGAAGTTGGTCGCATCGGTTTCGGTTTGATTTTGACAAGAAAGGTAGAGAATTAACCGGATAATAAAAAGCCTTTGTCGCTTGCTCGGGTTTAAATTAAGACGAAAATCAGGTATTCGAAATCATTAATTTGGAATTGGCTTCCTCAAGCCAGCTGGGTTTTAGACCTGTTGTTATTTCCTAAAAGCTGATATTTTATTGCCTTTTTTGATGTATATTTCTTAACGATAGTTCAATTTATAAATTAATGAAATGCAATGGGCTTTTGCTGTAATTTTATGTTTCAGTACAAAAAAATAATAACTGTTAAAAATGAAAAAATTACCAATTTCTATCTTCTATTTTTTGTTGATCTCTTTGAAATTAAGTGCTCAAACTTTTGTAATTGATACTACCGAAATTACATTTGAAAATAAATTGAGGCCTTGCCTTTTTGTAAAATTTGATGCTGATGCCAAAACGGTTAAAAAAGGTTGGGCTGATTACATGAAAAAAAATTACAAAATAAAAATAAAAGGAATTAGCTTATTTACCGATAAGGATATTGTCAATGCAGATGACGTTACTATTAATTCGATCAGTGATAAAAGAATGAACATGTATGCAAGAGTAACAGATATAAATGGTGGATCAGAAATGAAATACTTTATGTCATTTGGATATGATTTTTTTATTGGCACCAAAGAATATGCGAAAGAATTTGAGGGCATGCGTAAGTTGCTACATGATTTTAGTATTAATTTCTTGAATGATTATTACGCTGATGAAACCTCGGCAATTCTTAAAAAGATAAAAGGATACGAAAGGGATATTAAGAAAAATAATAATTCTATTTCGAGTAACATAAAAAAAAGCAAGAAAGGATCAGATGCTGTTACCAGTGCATTGGAGGCCAAGAATTTTTCTTTAAAATTAGAAAACGAACAGATTCAGTCTAAGATAGCAGCTTTGGAAAAAGATATTGAAACTATTAAAGTAAAGCAGGGAGGAATTGTAACTAAGTAAGCTAAATAAATTAAATATAAAAATGAAACAGTTTAAAACATTTCTGCTGGCAGTAATTGTTATAATTTTTATTGTATTTGCTGTTCAGAATTTTGAAACAGTTAAAATTAAATTATTCAGCTGGGGTGTTAGTCTGCCACTTGCTATGCTTACAGTAGCTATTTATATTCTTGGAATGTTTACAGGAGGTCTGCTTTGGTCAAACCTGAAAAAGCTTGCAAAACATGAAGAAGATGGTGCAAAAAAAGAAGCAGGAAGCGTCGGATAAACTGAAAGCTATACTATACAAAAGGAGGTTGATAGTCTCGGGTTGAATTGGATATAGTTTTATTTTGCCCTCACTATTTCGTATATTTCAGATATGCTTATTAATCTGTAATAACAGTTATAAGACCCGTTATACAATCTTTATATAAACTGATTAATAATTGTTGCTAATCAGTCTTTATCAAATTTTATTTTTATGGATACAGAGATTATTGATGTTAGAAGCCTGACGATTGAAGACTATCAGGAGCTAAAGGAATCTATGATTCAAGCTTATGCCAGTCTTGGTGGACAGTACTGGAAGGAAGAAGCTATAAAAAAACTGATTCAGAAATTTCCTGAAGGGCAGATTGTGATTACATTGGACGGAAAGGTGGTTGGGTGTGCCTTATCAATTATTGTTAATTATGATAAATTCGGTGACAAACATAACTACCGTGAAATAACAGGCAACTTCAGTTTTGAAACGCATAACTCCAAAGGAGATACACTTTATGGTATTGAAGTTTTTGTTCATCCTAACTATCGGGGAATGCGGCTGGCTCGCCGGTTATATGATACCCGAAAAATGCTATGCGAAAGATTAAATTTAAAGGCTATTGTTGCCGGAGGAAGAATTCCAAAGTATAGTATGTATGCCGATACGTTGAAACCTAGGGAATATATTGAAAAGGTAAAAAAGAGAGAGATTTTTGACCCCACACTTACTTTTCAAATATCTAACGATTTTCAAGTAAAAAAAGTTTTGAAAAATTACTTGCCGGAAGATGAAGAAAGTATGGGCTTTGCCACTTTATTGATATGGCATAATGTTTATCATGATGAAAAAAATATTCTGCTGCGTCAAAAAGATATAATACGAATTGGCTTGGTGCAATGGCAGATGCGCCATTATCATACCACAGAAGATTTATTAAAACAAGTGGAATACTTTGTTGATGCTGTAAGTGATTATGAGTCTGATTTTATTCTATTCCCTGAATTGTTCAATGCTCCTTTGATGGGTGCATTTAATGAGATGGATGCCCGTCATGCAATAAAAGAGCTAGCAAAGTACACTGCACCAATTGTGGAAGCAATGAGTAAAATGGCTGTATCCTATAATGTAAACATTATTGCAGGCAGCATGCCAGAAATTAGAGATGGGAAAGTTTATAATGTCTCCTATGTGTTGCAACGTAACGGAGTAACTGATAGTATTCCTAAAATTCATATTACTCCTTCTGAAGAATATGAATGGAATATACAAGGCGGTAATGAAATAAAAGTGATTGAGACAGACGCAGGAAAAATAGGCGTTCAGATTTGTTATGATGTTGAATTTCCGGAAATGACAAGAAAGCTTGCTGATGAAGGGATGCAGATTTTATTTGTTCCCTTTTTAACCGATACACAAAATGCTTACAACCGGGTTCGTTTCTGTGCACAGGCAAGAGCTATAGAAAATGAATGTTTTGTTGCCATTGCAGGAAGTGTTGGAAATTTACCCAAGGTAACCAATATGGATTTGCAGTTTGCACAGTCAGCCGTATTTACGCCCAATGATTTTGCTTTTCCGGTTACAGGAATAAAAGCTGAAGCAACGCCCAATACCGAGATGATAGTGGTAAGTGATGTTGATCTTTCTTTGCTAACAGAACTGCACCATTATGGCAGTGTACAAACGCTGAAAGATAGAAGACTGGATCTCTATCAATTGAATTTTACTGATCCAATAGAAGAGAAGAAAGCTGTGAAAGATTTCCAGTCAATTAAAAACTAGTTGAGATTAGTTAAGGAAACAATACAGATTAAAGTCTTGATAAAATGCTGAAAAGCAAAGGTGTTAGGCTATTTTTGCCAAATGGATGGAGTTAGTTCATACATATATATTATTGCTGCTTGCTTGCTGGTTGTATTCTCGTATGTATACAATTTAATCTCGCAAAAAACAGGGATTCCTTCTGTTTTATTATTGCTATCATCTGGTATTGGCTTGCGGGAAATATTAATCTACAACAACGCTACTGTTTCCATTCCTTCTTATTCGGTAGAAGTGTTTGGTATATTAGGTTTAATAATGATTGTACTTGAGGCGGGTCTTGATTTGCAAGTAAGTAGAAAAAAAATAAAACTTATTCGAAATGCTTTTTTGTCAGCATTATTTATTCTGGCATTCTCTTCTTTTGCCTGCTCGGCATTACTTTATTACACGTTGCAAGAAGATTATTTACATTGTTTAATTTATGCAATTCCACTTTCTGT
>Ga0209063_1001178_pt1 | contig 14032 bp, 19 predicted proteins | sample KloWWTmeKNB19Kit_FD_187177 | JGI IMG/M metagenome (GOLD analysis project Ga0209063, IMG submission 187177) | Active sludge microbial communities from Klosterneuburg, Austria, studying microevolution and ecology of nitrifiers - Klosterneuburg... | ecosystem: Engineered > WWTP > Aerobic digester >...
TGGAAAAGGGCAAGCAGGGTTGCGGCAACAGCCGGGACTTGATGCCAGGCTGCGGACCAATGGTCGGGAGAGGGCAATCGTCGATAGAAGAAGAGGGCCTTTATGAACTGTGGTATGCAGAGAATCATGCTGTTGACGGGATTAGTCATCATGGCGGGGTGCGTGGCAGCATCCAAACCAACCGGCGCGATGTTGTCTGCGCCGAGCGGGACGGATCAAGCCGCTGCCCGACACAATGACGAGGGCATCCAGGCGTATGGCGAGAGGCAATGGGACAAGGCCAAACGGCAATTCGACGCTGCCATTGAGGCTTCTTCGACCTTTGCCGAGGCGCATTACAACCTTGGCATGGTCTTGTACCGGATGGGAGCGTTGCGGGAGGGAGATGCACATTTTATGAAGGCCGCCGACTTGGCTCCAGGGAATGCCGTCATTTGGGATTCACCGCCGCTCCGAAACGTGATGGTTCCGGAAAAAGCCTCGACAGTCCCCGGGTCGACTGATGGACATGGGCATGGTCACTAGAGCGCACAGGATGTGGGGCGATCCGGCGAGTCGTGAGACGACGAGCTCGATTTGAAGCACGTCGGTGCACCACAACGAAGGAGTTTTCGTGCAGAACCGTTCAGCAAGTCGATCCCTGCAGCGACAGAATCTCCTACGGGTCTTGTTGCTCACCGGGACGTTTATGGTCGTCGAGGTGATCGCGGGCTTCTTGGCGGGAAGTCTTGCGGTGCTTGCCGACGCCGGTCACATGCTGACAGATGTGGTGGCGCTGAGCCTGAGCGCCTTTGCACTGTGGGTGGCTGGGAAACCGTCCACTCCAGAAAACACCTATGGCTACCATCGCGCGGAGATTCTCGCCGCAGTCGTGAATGCCGTCGTGCTACTGCTCCTGGCGACGTGGATTCTCTATGAGGCCTATGACCGCTTCGGAGAGCCAAGTCAGGTGTTGGGCCTTCCGATGCTACTGGTCGGACTGGTGGGGTTGGCGGTGAATCTTGCCAGTCTGAAACTGCTCGACGGCCATGCTGACGAAAGTCTGAACCTGCGTAGCGCCTATCTCGAAGTGGTGAGTGATGCGATCAGTTCCCTCGGTGTCATACTCGGTGGCGCGATTATTTTGACGACCGGCTGGGTGCTCATCGATCCACTTCTCAGTGTGGGGATCAGCTTCTTCATTGTTTGGCGCACGTGGGCGCTCCTTTCTCAGGCCGTTCATGTCCTCATGGAAGGAGTTCCTGCCGGTGTGGATGCACGGGAGGTCGGGCGGGCGATGGCTGACGTACCGGGCGTGAAGGGGATACACGACCTTCACATCTGGACCATCACGTCCGGTCTGGATGCACTCAGTTCCCATGTTGTGGTCCCGGTTGGGGAAGATCGAGATGCGGTCCTGCAACACCTGCAACAACTGTTGGCAGAGCAGTTTGGGATTGAACATGTCACGTTGCAGATTGTGGAGCAAGCTTCGGATCGGATTCGTATCGATTCTCAGTCTTCTCGCAATGTGATTGAATGAATCCAGCTCTCAGGCATAACTGGGTCGACACGGATAACTCGTCATTGTTCTGAGGACCTCCAGCGTCCTCATCCTGTGACAATCATTCCAACTATGAGGACATCGCGATGTCTCTGCTCGCTTCGATAGGACTGTTCATACTTGCTGGGCTTTGTGAAATTGGCGGCGGTTACCTGGTGTGGTTATGGCTCCGTGAGGGGAAGCCGATCGGCTACGCCCTCGCCGGTGCTCTTATCTTAGTACTCTATGCAATCATTCCAACTTTGCAGACGGCCCACTTTAGTCGAGTCTATGCGGCATACGGAGGGATGTTCATCGTATTGTCGCTGCTCTGGGGATGGGGCTTCGATGGCACGCGACCGGACAGATTCGACGCGATTGGTTGTCTCATCTGCCTGATTGGCATGACGGTTATCATGTATGTGCCACGGACCTGAGCGAGAGAGAGGTCTGACAGAAAGAAATACGTCGATTCATCGTATCGGTGACGCTGCACTCATTGATACGGCGCGGCTATGTGAAGCCGTGAACCAGCGCACGCAGCGAATCTGAACGGCGAGGGGCGGTGGACGACTGTATAAGCGGGCCGATTGGTCTTGTTGTATCCCCGCGCGCTGATCGACATTGTCCGAACGGTCGGGCACCTGCAACGTATCTACGCAGAGAAGGGCCATCCCAATGAAGACACAGGGAAAAGACATCATCCGAGGTATCGTGCAGGCTGCCAAACAACTCGATCATGACGTGACTTTCGTGCATCTCGAAGATTATGACATGACGCTCGCTCAACTCATGGCCGTTGGTGTGGATCTGTGGCTCAACACGCCGCAACGGCTGCTCAAGACCTCAAGGACCTCGGCGATGAAAGCCCCACCTAACGGGGTCTCGAGTCTCAGTTTCCTGGATGCCTGGTGGCTGGAAGGTCATATCGAGGGCGTGACGGAATGGTCGATTGGTCACGAACGGCCGGGCGAGAAGTGAATTCGGCCAAAGAAGCATGTGAACTCTATCAGAAACTGCGCCGGACCAGCGTGCCCATGTATTATCAGTCGCGGGACCGTTGGATTGATGTGATGCGGTATACAATGGTCTTCACCGCATCGCTCTTCGATACCCATCGGAAAGTACAACAGTATGCCGCGAACGTCTATGTGTGACATGGAGGGCATGGTTGCCGAGTGATGTGCGCCTGAACTTCTTTGTGCGATCGAATCAGAGACGGGGTGCTGCATGCGGGTTAGCGGCAGCGGCTCTCTTTGGAATGAGTCCTCCGCTCGCCAAGCTCCTGCTTCCCGAGGCTGGACCCCTTCTCATCGCGGGCTTGCTCTATCTTGGAGCCGGAGTGGGACTCCTTGTCTTTGAGAGAGTGTTCTACCGTGGATCTGAAACCTCACGGCGCGAGACACAAGTTGGGCCTTCCGATCGATGGTTATTGGCGGGCATCGTCTTCACAGGCGGCATCCTAGGACCTGTCTTCATGCTGTGGGGGTTACAACGCGTGACGGGAGTGTTCGGCTCGCTGCTGCTGAACTTGGAAGCGCCCTTCACGATTGTGTTGGCCCTGCTGCTCTTTCGAGAACACCTCGGGCGGGTCGAGGGAGTTGGCGCCGTGCTGATCATCATCGCGGCTGCGCTCCTTCAGTACCGATCGGGGGATCTGCGTCCTGATGTGTGGGGATTCTTCGCCATCGCCGGCGCCTGCCTCTCGTGGGCGCTAGATAACAATTTGAGTCAGCGATTATCCTTTCGCGATCCAATCGTCGTGACGCGGATCAAGACATTAAGCGCGGGGGTCTGTACGCTGAGTCTCGCTGTCGTGGTCGATCACAGCTTGCCTCGGCCACTGATCCTCATCGCCGCCTTGCTGCTGGGGGTTCTCAGCTATGGTGTGAGTCTCGTGTTGGATATGCAGGCGCTCCGTCTGTTAGGAGCCGCACGGGAAGCCGGATTCTTTGCGACCGCGCCGTTTATAGGTGCCCTGGCCGCTGTGCCTCTTTTAGGTGAACGCTGGGGATCACATGAAATCGTCGCCACGGTTGTGATGGTGCTGGGAGTGGGACTGCTGCTCAGCGCCCGTCATCACCACATCCACGTCCATGCGGAGGTTCTGCATGACCATACCCATGTGCACGAGGACCACCACGACCATGAGCATGAGGGAGAGCATCCGATTGAGGAGCCACATGCACATCTGCATGGGCATCTTCCCCTGATGCATGACCATCCGCATGTCTCCGATCTCCATCACCGCCATGAACATGGGTAGCTTCGTGATGGACAGCTTGGTGATGCATGGATGGTATCTGTGAGGCCATATGAGGAGGTGGCATGGAATGATGTCCGAACCGCTGGAACTTGAACGGCGCTTGGACCATGAGGAGTGGATCATTGAGCGAGAAGTCAATATTCGGCTTGTTGCTGCTGGTATCAATGAACTGCCTGAGGCTCTTCCTCCCTCTCCTCTCAAGATTTTCCTGGCTCAATTCTCCAGTCTCATCGTCTGGGTCCTCATCAGCGCGGCAATCGTGTCCGGCCTGCCACAGGAATGGGTCGAGACTGCGGCGATCCTCACCATCGTGGCCTTGAATGCCATCCCGGGGTTTGTCCATGAATTTCGAGCTGAGCGGTCGCTGTCAGCCCTGAAACAACTCTCAGGAGGGGAGCGCGATCTAGGCTTCTTAAGATTGAGTGGTCTATGAAAGATCCGATCAGACTGGAAGCGAAGATGGCTGGGGAGGCTTGTCGTACCGCTGGGATTCACACCGCCAGATCATAAAGACACAGCAGTCGCCGTTGCGAATGAGTTCGGCTTTATGAAGCGGGGACACGAGCGGCATCACAATCAGGAGAGGTGGACGATGAGCCCTGATGTTCTAATCCGGTTGTCGGCCTTTACCGGGGTGCTGGGTCTGATGGCTTTGTGGGAAATATTTGTCCCGAGGCGCCAGTTGAATACACCGAAGATGCGACGCTGGATCGCCAACCTCTCGGTGGTGGTGTTAGATTCGGCCATCGTCCGCCTGCTGTTCTCTGCGGGCGCGGTCGGCACCGCGCTACTGGCTGCCGAACGGAATTGGGGTGTCTTGAACCACGTGAGCTGGCCGCTCTGGATCGAGATGGTGGTGGCGGTTGTCGCGCTAGATTTCGTGCTCTATCTGCAACATGTGCTGTTCCACGCCGTACCCCTCTTCTGGCGCTTCCATATGATGCATCACGCGGATCTGGATTGTGATGTCACCACCGGGCTCCGGTTCCATCCGGTAGAAGTGGTCCTTTCAATGGTCATTAAAGTGGCAGCTGTGGTCGTCCTCGGGGCGGCGCCGTTGGCCGTCCTTTGCTTTGAAGTACTGCTGAACGCCACGTCCATGTTTAACCACAGCAACGTATGGATGCCCGCCGCGGTGGATCGAGTCCTTCGATGGATACTCGTGACTCCCGATATGCACCGCATCCACCATTCGATCAGGCATCGGGAAACGAACTCGAACTTTGGGTTTAATCTGCCGTGGTGGGATCGCTTGCTGGGTACCTATCGCGTAGAACCCATCTCTGGGCATATAGGTATGACGCTCGGGCTTGAGCAGTTTCGAGATCCTTCTCAGTTGACCCTGGCCGGTATTCTTGCCCTTCCGTTTGTCGGGAAACCGGGCGAGTATCCACTCAGTCGAGAGGACTCAAGAGGGTCGTGATCGAAGTGACCATTTGACGACTATCCTTGGGAGTACAACCATATGGTTCGTCAGTTGCTTTGTCGAATCGGGGGGACGAAGGTAAGGGGGAGTAAGACAGAGGGAGCAAGGACGGAGCCGACCTGTGCAAAAGCGGAACCAATAGTGGCATATAGAAGGGATGAGATGACCAAGCGGTCATTTCGTTAACTCTTCGACACGCTTCCTGAGCAGACAAAAAGCCTCGTCAAAGGCCGACTCGATTTCGGCGTCAGATCCAATCGCTTTGGCTGGGTCAGGCGTGCTCCAATGCAGCTTTGTTGGCTTCCCCGGAAATAGCGGACAACTTTCACCAGCGGCTTGATCGCACACCGTAATCACGAGATCAAAAGTGTGATTTGCCAACTCGCTCCAGGACTTACTGCGCGGGTGACCTGGATCAATGCCATGTCGCGTGAGCGTTTTAATGGACTTAGGGTGCACAGAGCCCGTCGGATGGCTCCCTGCGCTCCAGGCCTGATATAGGCCATGGCCAAGCGCATTGATCAACGCTTCCGCCATCACCGACCGACACGAATTGCCCGTGCAGAGCACCAATACTTTGGTAACTTTGGGGTTCATGAGCCGCAGCACCCGGCCGTTTGATCAGACGGCTCACAGCAGTTGGGCTGCCCCATCGTCGCAGGCGTGCAGCAGGCACGGTCCGTCGATTCGGCTTGTCCTGAGAAGAGTTGAACATCTTCCATCGTCCGATACGTTTCCCATGCGACCCCCGCGGGATCTTGCACCCACGATTTTTCCGACCGGGCGTAACAGCAGACTGTTTCCCCTTCATCGGCCAATGTAACATCGTTCGCCTTGAGACGATCCCGGACTTCTGCCAATTCCGTGTCCTCCTCAACCTGAATGCCCAAGTGATCGATGCCTTTCTTGGCGCGTGTCGAGATCGCAAAGTTCACGCGAGGGTCCTCCAACAACCATTTGGCATAATCAGGTTTCGTTTTGATTGGAGGGACCCCAAAGAGTGCTGTGTAGAAGTTGATACCTTCGCTAAGGTTCTCTACCCCAATGTGCAGATGTAATCGTTTCATGATGGTTCTCCTTTCGTGGCTATCCGGCGGTCAGCCCGGCGACCAATTGCGTGATCGCATCCGTTAACAACTAATTGAACAAGCGAGTCTGAGACTTCCCTTCAATACAATGAGTAGGCCAACAAACAGTGCCATATAGAGCAACCAATCTCGGAATACGTGGAGGAGGGTGACCGGCTTGCTCAAACCGGGCCATATCGGCTTCGATGACTTTTCGAAGACGTACACACATATCAGTATGGCCGAGGACATAATGCCAACCAGGCTCAGCCATTCCATGTATGCCCCCACTGTGCGTGGTTCTGGGCCGGTCCTGCGGATCAAAGCTGGGGTCGGTAACAAGTTTCCCTGTCTTCTGATCGTGTGATTCGACCGCAACCTGGGCCAGACCAGCACCACACACATATTTCCCGTCACTGACACAGGTCATGCTGTGACCTCTTTCAAAGGGAACCAGTGCCGGGTTCGATTGCACACATGACACACGGACAGCATGACCGGAACTTCGACTAACACGCCGACGACGGTAGCCAGCGCGGCCCCGGATTCGGGACCGAACAACGCAATAGCCGTTGCCACGGCGAGTTCAAAGAAGTTGCTCGCTCCGATCAGTGCTCCCGGCGCCGCGACGACATAAGGGACCCTCAAGCACTTCATCAAGCCGTAGGCCAAGGAGGCATTGAAATAGACCTGCAGAAGAATCGGGATCGCAATCAGCAGGACGTGGAGGGGTTTGCCCAGAATATTGTCTGCTTGAAAGGCAAAAATCAGGATTAAGGTCACGAGTAGCGCTATGATCGTGACGGGAGCAAACCGAGGAAGAAGCGTATCCTCAAACCAGGTCTTCCCTCGCTGCCTGATGAACCTCTGTCGGATCAGGACTCCCAATACCAACGGAATCACAATAAAGCCTACGACCGAATAGACGAGCACCGCGAACGGTACAGTGAGCGAGGAAGCGCCACCGACCAGGAAGCCGACGATCGGAGCAAACAGCACGAGCATGATCAGATCGTTCACCGAGACCTGAACCAAGGTATAGGCCGGATCGCCATCCGTGAGATAGCTCCAGACAAAGACCATCGCGGTACACGGTGCGGCAGCGAGGATGATGGATCCAGCGATGTATTGGTCCGCTTCGGCAGGAGTCATCCAGGCTGAGAACATGAATCGAAAAAAGACCCAGGCCAAGAGAGCCATGGAGAACGGTTTCACCACCCAATTGATAAAGAGAGTGACCAGTAAGCCCTGAGGACGCTGGCCGACCTTCGCCACGGCACGAAAATCAACTTTCATCATCATGGGGGTGATCATCAGCCAGATCAGAACGGCCATGGGAAAATTCACATGACTGTCCTGGCCGAACTCCATATCTCGCAACGCCTGAATGACCCCAGGCGCTGATTTTCCCAGCAACACACCCGCGACCATACAGAGGCCCACCCAGACGGTTAGATAGCGTTCGAAGAGATTTAGCTTTTTGTCTGTCGGAAGCGTCTGCTGCTCGATGATTGCCACGGTGTCCATGGGGTATTCCATAAAATCAATAAATGTTGATGACTGAAGGCAAAAAAAGTCAGGGGCAACAACCTTTCTTCGCGGACCGGCCTGAGGGACGGTTAAGGGAGTTCACCGCCTCCTGCAGTTCTTCAAGTGCGTCTGGATTAAGCGAATAATACACCCATCGTCCTTCAGGTCGATCAAGGACTAGTCCCGCCTCTTTCAACACTCGGAGGTGAAACGAAAGCCGTGACTGGCCTGTCTTAAAGGCGTCTGTCAGTTCGCACACACATTGCTCGCCATCTTTCAGTTGTTCCAGGATCAATAACCGGGTTTCATCTGACAGGGCCTGGAACACTTTGGCAACGTCCGCTATTGGTTTAGCCATCTTTGTTCTCATGAGTTACGATATATCAACTATTATTGATTAGTCAAGGAGTGGCGGTCGGACGATATTTCTGTAGGTTTTTGGAGTGCCCCCCTAGAATGAGACAGAAAAAATTAGCACACTTGTCACAGTAGAGGAGGTGGCAAGTGGCAAAAAAGCGGGTGGGCAAGTTTCCAAAGGCCTTTCGGCAGATGGCCGTGGACCGGCTCAAGCAGTGCGAGAATATTGTGGAGCTTGCAACAGAGCTCGGGATCCATCGGCGGCTGTTGTATCGGTGGCGCGATCAACTCGACCCGGCCGAGAGTGAGGACAGTCCACCGCCCGCGAACGCGCGGGAGTCCACACTGCGGAAAGAGGTCAGCCAGCTGAAGCGTCTGTTAGCGGATAAAACGGTGGAGATCGATTTTTTCAAAGGTGCCTTGCGAAAAGTCGAGGCTCGACGCCAGCGGAGCGGAAACTCTGGCGGGAAGGCATCTATGAGGAGATCCGGGACGTGATGCCGACGCAAGGCGCTTTGAGCATCGAGCGGATGTGTCAGTTGGCCCGGGTGAGCCGGGCGAGCTTTTACCGCTCGCTTGTTGAGCACCACCCGGAGGAAGAGGACATGGCGGTACGCTCTTCGATTCAGCAGATTGCCTTGGCGCATCGGCGTCGGTACGGCTACCGGCGGATCAGCGCGGAGCTGCGCACGCGAGGCCTGCTTGTGAACCGGAAGCGGGTGTTACGGCTCATGCAGGCAGACAACCTGCTGGCCGTGCAGCCGAGAGCCTTCGTGGTCACGACGGAGTCCGACCACCATTTGGACGTCTATCTGAACTTGGCCAGCCGCATGACGCTGACCGGGATGAATCAGCTTTGGGTGGCGGATATTACCTATAGTACGCCCAGCCAACGAAGCCCGCCTGTCTGGGGCTGAGTTGCTTGAGCATGTCTGGAATGCATGACTCGATGGAGCTGCTATAGCAGTCACGAGCATGCCCTCCTTCTGCTACGAGAAGAAGTGAGCCGAAGCGGCGGTGACTTGCCGGACACTGGCAAGGTGACGAAGTCCGCGGGAAACGGGGCGTGCGGCGAAGCGGTTACGCCAAGATGCGCCTCTAGGCTGAGCACGGGACGGTTGAGGAACACGCACCTATTGACACGCATCTGAGGGTTGAAATGTCACCCCTGCCGACACCGCTTCACAGGCAGGACGCGGATCCGTGCCCGTCATACGTATGGACTGGGATGGCGAGTGCTGGCGAGACATGTACGCTGGCCAGCAGGGAGTCATGGGGAGCGCGTAGCTAGACCATGACGTCCGCGACGACTTGCGGAACGCAAGGAGAAAGACTGCGATAGGCAACCTCGCCCGTGTGTGGAGTCCAGCATGTGAACTGGGGAAGGCGTGTACCGATGACAAGGGAGTGTGTCCCCCGAGGCGGTACACGTTGACGGAGCCCTCGTAGTAGTCCGCGGTCGGGAAAGCCGGCCACATGGCGAAGGGGGCAGTTTGAGCGGCATGTGTGGCGGATTACCTGACCACAATGAGGTGAAGACCTTTGATAATCAGGGAAATGCAACGCAAGCTGGCGACGTGGTCAATGGAGAACCCCGAACGCAAGTTCGATCGACTCCTGAGACTGATTGCGGATCGAACATGGCTGGCCGAAGCCGCGCGCATCACGCTCGCATCCAGTGGCGCGCGAACGCCGGGCGTCGATGGGGTCGACAAGGCCCTGATGACGGAAACCCTTCATCAGGAACGGGCGACGATACGTGCCGAGCTGTTAGCGGGCTGCTACAAGCCGCAACCCGCACGGCGCGTGTACATACCCAAGGCGAACGGCAAGGTGAGGCCCTTAGGGATTCCCAGTCTGCGGGATCGAGTGGTCCAGCGAGCGATGCTGATGGCCATGGAGCCGATCTGGGAAAGTGATTTCCATCGGGCGTCCTATGGCTTCAGGCCCGCCCGAAGTGTGCACCATGCGATACGAACGGTCAAATTGCAGCTGCAGGACAGTGATGAGCAAAGAACGGCGGGGCGCTGGGTGATTGAGGGCGACCTCGCCAGCTACTTTGAGACGGTCCATCACCGCCTGCTACTGAAAGGCGTCCGCAAACGTATTGCCGATCAGCGCTTCCTGGCCCTGCTTTGGACGTGCATCAAAGCAGGCTGTGTTGATCGGGGGCTCTTTTATGCCGCAAGCGACGGCGTTCCACAAGGAGGGGTCATCTCTCCGCTGCTATCCAACATCGTGTTACATGAATTCGATGGCTGGATGGAGGCGAACTACCTGAGCAAGAAGGTGCGCAAGGACCGATGGGCATGGAACTTCGGCATTCTCACACAGCGGCCGATTGCTGTGCGAGAGAACCGGCAGTGGAAACCAGGCGTCTCCTACTGCCGCTACGCGGATGATTTCGTCGTGGTCGTCAAAGGAACCAAAACACACGCAGCGGCAATACGCGAAGCGTGCCGGACGTTTCTGGAAGGTCAGCTCAAACTCACGTTGAAGATGGAGAAGACCCATATCACCCACGTGAATGACGGCTTTGTCTTCCTCGGCCACCGCATCATTCGCAAGCGGGGACCGCGAGGTCATCTGCGACCGGTCACGACGATCCCATGGGAGAAGTACCGGGGCTTCACGGCCAAGCTGGTCAAGGAACTATCCGGCAATTACAGCGTGAACCACATGGACCTGATGGAACGCCTGAACCGGACACTCTCGGGGTGGGCGAACTTCTATCGATACACGGACTATACGGCGACCATCTTTAGCCGAGTGGACCGGACCGTCTTCTGGAAGCTCGGATATTGGCTCGCGCGCAAGTATCGGCGAGGATTCCCGAGCCTGATGCGCGAACACGTCCGGGCCCCAGAACTGGGGCGTGCCACCACGTGGGTACTGAAGGGACAGAATAGTCGTGGGTGGTATGGCGAACAGGCGCTTCGGCGCCTGGTCACCAGCCACAAAGGTCAGTTCAGGTGGCGGACCCCGGAAGGGAACCCGTACCTGATTCGCGACGAGCATCGCACGTTTCTCGAATCGCGTTACGCTGACGTGGCTTTTGCGTTAAGCAACGCTTGAATGGAGAGCCGGATGCGCTGAGAGGTGCAAGTCCGGTTCGGGGAGGAGAGACTGGGAGCTAGTTCGACTACGCCCGGTCTCTCACTCCACTTCGCCTGCGCGCCGAGTTCGTCTACTTGGCGGTGATCCTCGATCGGTTCTCGCGCAAGGTGGTGGGCTGGGCGCTGGGCAAGACGCTGGCGACTCGTTTGCCGCTGGAGGCGTTGCACCACGCGATCACGACTCGTCAGCCGCCGCCGGGCGTGGTCCATCATTCGGATCGGGGCATCCAGGGCGGATTCAAGTGATCGTCGCAACATCTTAACGAAGGAGGTTGCGATGAACATTCGAAAGCGGCGTTCGGATCGGTCTGGGCGGCCCCCCTTGCTGTCACCAGGTCGACCGTCAGTGGCAGGAGGAGAGGAACGGCGACGGTTCTGGGCAGCGATCGCGGCAGGCATGGCCAGTGAGGATGCCGCAATCGAGGCCGGTGTGTCGCCGCCGGTAGGAACACGATGGTTCCGGAAGGCAGGCGGCATGCCACCAGCGATGTTTGGATGCTCGGCGAGGCCGCTCTCCGGCCGGTATCTCTCGTTTGCAGAGCGAGAGGAGATCGCGCTCCTTCGCGTGCAAGGTTACTCTATGCAGGAGGTCGCTCGCCGACTCGGGCGGGCGGCATCGACGATCTCCCGGGAGTTGCGGCGCAACGCCGCCACCCGAAGCGGCGGTCTGGCCTATCGCGCGACCACAGCGCAATGGCACGCCGAGCGAGCCGCTCGCCGTCCCAAGCCGGCGAAGCTGGCGCAAAACGCGATCTTGCGGGCGTATGTGGAGGACCGACTGGCTGGCGTCGTCGTCGCTCCAAACGGAGCGCCTGTGCCCGGCCCGGCCGTGCCCTGGAAAGGCCGTCGGCATGGACCGCGGCAGGATAGGCGGTGGGCACAAGCCTGGAGCCCGGAACAGATCGCCCGGCGCCTGTCGGTCGACTTCCCGGAAGATGAGACCATGCGCATCAGCCATGAAGCCATCTATCAAGCGCTGTTCGTTCACGCTCGGGGTGCGCTGCGCCGCGAGCTGGCGGCCTATTTGCGCACTGGGCGGGTATTGCGGATGCCGAGGGCGCGCACGCACAGGCGAGGCAAGGCCTTCATCTCGCCCGAGATCATGATCAGTCAACGTCCGGCAGAGGCCGCCGATCGCGCCATGCCGGGCCACTGGGAAGGGGACCTCATTCTGGGGCTGGGCAGCTCCGCGATCGGCACCTTGGTGGAGCGCACGACGCGCTTCACCCTACTGCTGCACCTGCCTCGCATGACGGGCCATGGCCATGAGGCTCGCGTGAAGAACGGACCCGCGCTCGCCGGACACGGTGCCGAGGCCGTGCGTGACGCCATCACGCGCACGATCATCACCTTGCCTGAGCAGCTTCGCCGGTCGCTGACTTGGGATCAAGGGGCTGAGATGGCCCAGCACGCACGCCTGAAGATCGACGCAGGCGTGCAGGTCTACTTCTGCGATCCTCACAGCCCCTGGCAACGCGGCACCAACGAAAACACCAATGGGTTGCTGCGCCAGTACTTCCCGAAAGGCACGGATCTGAGCGTGCACAGCGCCGAGGAGGTGGCGGCCGTGGCGGCCGCCCTCAACGCCAGGCCCCGAAAAACGCTTGATTGGAAAACGCCTGCAGAGGCACTTGACCAGTTGTCCCGATAGACCAACAAAGCCTATGTTGCGACGACCACTTGAATCCACCTTGGCTGCCGCGGTCGGAGTGGTGCAGAAGACCCGCTTGAGGCTGTCGGGTCGTGAGCGCCATGAGTAGGGCGTGCTCAGCCAGGTCCCCCGTCAAGCGCTGCCCCATCGCCCAGCCAATCACCGCGCGCGAGTAGAGGTCGAGGATCACTGCCAGATAGAGCCAGCCCTCTGTGGTCCAGACGTAGGTGATGTCTCCGGCCCACACTCGATTCGGTGATGCGACCGTGAACTGGCGGTCGAGGGTGTTCTCGGCCACGGGGAACCGATGCTGAGAGTGGGTGGTGGCACGCCACTTCCTCACGGTCTTGGCTCGGAGACCTGCTTGGCGCATCAACCGAGCCACGCGCTGTTTGCCGACGACATGTCCCTGCTTGCTTAAGGCGCTCCAGATGCTGGGACTCCCGTAGGTCTCACGGGACTCGCGGTGGAGCACGCGGATGATTGAGAGGAGCGTCCGGTTCTGCATGGCCCGGCGACTCTCCGGCCGATCCCGCCAGGCATAATATCCGGCGGGGGACACGGCCAACGCCCGACACATCAGGCGGATCGGATAGCGACGGTCATGCTCCTGAATCGCCCGGTATCTCATTGCGATCCCCTCGCGAAGAATGCCGCCGCACGTTGTAAAAAATCCCGCTCCTGGGTCACTCGGGCCAACTCCCGCTTGAGGCGCGTGAGTTCCTCGGCCTCGGTGCGTTGGGCCGCGCAGGTGGTGCCCTGAGCGATCGCCTGCCGGTGCTGGGTGCGCCAGCGATACAACACATTTTCTGGAATGCCTAAATCCCGTGCCACCTGCGCCACGGGACGGGCGGAGTCCCGAACTAACCGCACCGCCTCCTGCTTAAAGTCTTCGGTATACCGCCGTCGTGTGCCTGTTGCCATGCGACCCTCCGATTTCATCATTTTCCTCCTTAGCGAGGTGTCTGTAAAATCGAGGGAGGGTCACTGCAGCTGCGTTTCCCGGCTCACGCGGCGGATCTCAAAGAAATACGGCTTCTCGCGTGGGAGTTAGAAGTCTCCGGTCGACCCTTCAGTATTTTGGCCCCCGCGGCGTG
>Ga0209063_1001183_pt1 | contig 14014 bp, 10 predicted proteins | sample KloWWTmeKNB19Kit_FD_187177 | JGI IMG/M metagenome (GOLD analysis project Ga0209063, IMG submission 187177) | Active sludge microbial communities from Klosterneuburg, Austria, studying microevolution and ecology of nitrifiers - Klosterneuburg... | ecosystem: Engineered > WWTP > Aerobic digester >...
TACGGATTTGCACCACCGGCAACACTCTTCGTTATTGACCTCGACCACTTCAAGCAAATCAACGACAACTTGGGTCATGAAGCCGGTGATGCCGTTCTGGTTGCCACGGCTGAACGAATTCGCCAGGCAATTCGAGCCAGCGATACGGTTGCCCGCTACGGTGGTGACGAGTTTGTCGTGCTTGTCGTAGACATCCTGAATGAAGCCGACGTCTTGGGTCTGGGCGAAAAATTGTGTAACCTGCTGCGCGAACCGGTGCCGTGGAGAGCCAGCGTGCTACAAGCGACCTGCAGCCTGGGAATCGCCCTTTGTCCGGATAATGGCGAAAGTTTCAACGCCCTCTTCCAGCAGGCCGACCGAGCCATGTATCAGGTCAAGGAGCGCGGCCGGAACGGTGCTGCGCTGGCGGACGCCAACTGATACTGCCGCTGCTCAGCCAACTGCCGCCAGAATGGCCTTCAATAACGCCCAGCTGCGGTCGACCGAGGAAATTTCGACAGATTCACCGGGTGCATGCGCGCCACGAATGGTCGGGCCGAAGGAAACGATATCCATCCCCGGATATTTGGCGCCGATGATGCCGCACTCCAGCCCGGCATGGATCACCTGAACACTTGACTCACCCCCGAAGTCGCGCCGATAAACGGCCTGGCACAGGGCCAGCAAAGGCGACGCCGGATTCGGTGCCCAGCCGGGGTAATAACCGGATTTTTCAGCCGGCGTGTGGCTCAAGGCAAACAGGCTGACAATTTCATCAGCCAGCGCGATGCTGCCACTATCGAGCAGCGAACGAACCATGAAGTTGCATGACCCCCTGCCCGGTTGCAAATCGACCATGCCGAGGTTGTTCGACGTTTCTACTACACCCGGCACCAGCCGACTCATCCGCCGCACGCCATGTGGTGCCGCATGCAGCGAGGCCAGCCAGATACCCTGCTCAACCGGTGACATGACCTGAGTTGCCTCACCGGGAACCACTTCAAGCTGCAAACCTTCATCGACGCCACTCAGTTCCCGGCGCAAGCGAGCTTGCAACGCGCTCAACAGGCCCGGCAATTCAGCCAGCGTCGCCGCCGGCAGCGCGATCGTTGCCAGCGCCTCACGTGGCAGCGCATTGCGTGCCGAGCCCCCTTGTAACCCGGCCAGCCGGAAGGGGAATTTTGCCGCCAGTTCGTGCAACACACGGACCAGCAGCTTGATGGCATTGCCGCGCTCCTCATGAATATTGACGCCGGAATGGCCGCCACGCAGGCCATGCAAAAAAATGCCCGCCACCTCGTAATCAGCGGGTGCCGCCTCGGCCTCGCCAGCTCGCTCGACATTGACGTCCAGGCCGCCGGCACAACCGAGGTAAAACTCACCCCATTCCTCGGTGTCGAGATTCAGCATCAACTGCCCCTGCAAGACATCCGCCGCCAGTCCCCGCGCCCCGCCCATGCCGGCCTCTTCATCAACGGTAAACAACGCCTCCAACGGACCATGCAGCAAACTCGTGTCTTCGAGCACGGCCAGCATCAGCGCCACACCGATACCGTTATCGGCCCCCAAAGTGGTCTTTTCGGCAATCAGCCAGCCATCGCGCAGAATGGGCTTGATTGAATCGCGAGAAAAGTCGTGCTCACTATCTGCATTCTTCTGACACACCATATCGAGATGCGATTGCAGAATTACACCGGGATGATTTTCCCGCCCCGGACTGGCCGACTTGCGGATGATCAGGTTCCCGGCAGCGTCGACCGTAGCAGGCAGCCCTCGCGCCGCCGCCCAGGCTTGCAGGGTGTCGCGCAAGCGGCTTTCATTTTTGGAAGCCCGGGGAATGGCGCAGAGCGTTGCAAAGTGCGACCAGACCGATGCCGGCTGAAGGTTTGCAAAAATCGAGTGGTCAAGGGCGGCTGACATAAAAATTGCTCCGGATACAGATTGATTGCTGAACGGGAAACGACGCTGAAAATATTGGATCTGCTCTCTGTTTCAAGCGCGATGGCGTCTTGAAACAATCCTGCGACAACACCTTGAGCCGATTGCTGCGGTCAACCGCTAAATCAGGGTAAATTTCAACCCGACAGTTTTGAGGTTCGGCCAAGACTACGCACCGGCCCGCAAGGCCAGCAAAGGCGGCGTCTGTAACAAGCGGCCAACCGCGAACCAGCCTGTCAGTACTGCCAGCAGGGCACCGCCAAGCGTGGCCAAGATGGGCAGCAAGGGCACAAAAGCAAGGTCAAGCTGAAATACCTGACGGGCCAGCAGCCACCCGAGGAGGCTGGCCCCGGTTGCTGCAATCAGGCCGGCAACGCCGCCGACGACTGCAAGTTCAACCAGCAGGGCCTGACGCAATTGCGCTCGTTGAGCCCCCAGGGCGCGCATCAGTGCCAGTTCGTAACGCCGCTCGTCAAAGGCGGAAAGCAGCGCCGAATAGAGAACAATGCCGCCAGCCAGCAGCGTAAAGATAAAAATGAATTGCACGGCGCCGATAACCTGGGAAACGACCGACTGGATTTGCCGGATTACTTCAGCCACGTCGATCAAGGTCAGGTTGGGAAAGCTGGCGACCAGTTGCGACCCAAGCGCCGCCCGCTCGGCGGGCAGGTAAAAACTGGTGATGTAACTGGCCGGCACGTCCTCGATTACGCCGGGCGGCATCATTACAAAGAAATTGACGCGCATTGAGTCCCAGTCCAGCTTGCGCAAACTGCTGACGCGAACCTTTTTTTCGACACCGGCAATCGTAAACACCAGCTCATCGCCCAGCTTGATGCCCAAGGTCTGAGCCAGCCCATCCTCGACCGAAGCCAGCCCCTGCCCGGCCTCGTCGGGGGCAAACCAGCGTCCGGCAACAATCCGGTTACCGACCGGCATCTCGACTCGCCAGGAAAGGTTGAATTCACGTTCAACCAGGCGCTGAGCCCGTTCATCCTCAGGAAAGCTGGCTGGGCTGATGGCTTGCCCGGCGATACTTTGCAGGCGCCCGCGAATCATCGGCGCCAGCTCGGCCGTAATGCCGGCGGCGGTCAGCGTCTGCGCCACAGCCTGACGCTGATCGGGCTGAATATTGATGATGAAACGGTTCGGCGCATCGGCAGGAATCGCTTTCTGCCAGGCATCGAGCAACTCGGCGCGGGTCACGGTGAGCAGCAGCATCGCCATCAGGCCAATCGCCAGCGCAACGATTTGTATGGCACTCGACGAACCGTGGCGGGACAGATTGGCCAGGCCTTGTCGCCAGCCAAAACCGGCCGAGCCGCGCAGTCGGGATACGGCACTGACCGCCAGCCGGGCAAGCAACCAGAAACTGCCCAGTGCCGCGGCAAACCCCGCCACCGCCAAACCGCCCAGCCGGGTATCGCCCGCCACCAGAAAGATCAGACCGGACAACAGCAGCAATCCGAGCAGGTAGCCGCCAATCAGGAAGGGCCGCGGCGGCCCCAACTCACGGCGCAGCACGCGCAGGGTCGGGACCTTGGCCAGTTGCAGCACGGGCGGGAAGGCAAAACCGAAGAGCAGGACACCGGCGACGCCAGCACCCAGCCACAGCGGTTGCCAGCCCGGCAAAGGCAAACTGATGGCGAGCAGTTCACTCAGCCAGCTGATCAACACGAAATGTGCGGCAAAACCGAGAAGGTATCCGGTCAGGGTCGAAAGCAGCGCCAGCCACAAGAACATCGCGGCATGCAGCAAGACCAGCCGGTTCTGCGTCATGCCCAGGCAACGCATGATGGCGCAGGCATCGAGATGGCGTTGCATGTAGCGCCGCGCCGCCAGCGCCACGGCAACGGCGGCGAGTACCACGGTCAGCAGCGTTGCCAGCCCGAGAAATCGCTGCGCCCGATCCAGCGCACTGCGGATCTCGGGACGAGCATTTTGCGCATCTTCCAGCCGTTGACCGCGGGAGAGCTGTGGTTCAGCCCACTTCCTGAAGCCAGCCACCGCGCGCTCGTCGCCAGCCAGCAACAGGCGATAGCGCACCCGCGAGCCGACCTGCACCAGCCCGCTCGCGGCAATGTCATCCAGATGCATCATCAGCCGTGGTGCCAGGCTGAAGAAATTGATCCCACGATCCGGCTCCATGGTCAGGATGGCACCAACCGGCAGATGTTGCTGGCCAACCGCCACTTGCCCCCCCGGTATCGACTGCAAGGCGCCAGCCAAGCGTTCATCCAGCCAAACCTCGCCGGGTTTCGGGCCGGTGTCCGTGGGCGCCCCCGTCTCTCCGGGCCGCAGGGTGATGGCGAGCCGCCCGCGCAAGGGATAGGTCGTGCTGACCGCCTTGATTTCGGCTAGATGAGCCTGTCCTTCGGCCATGACCATGCTGGGAAAATTCAGGGTTTCGGCAAATTGCAGGCCGCGCCGTTTGGCCTCCGTCCTGAAACTTTCCGGCCAGGGCTGATCGCCGACCAGGATCAGATCGCCGCCGATCAATTGCTGCGCCTGGCGATCCAGCGCCAAACGCACACGATCAGCGAAGAAACCGACCGCAGTAACGGCCGCCACTGCAATCGCCAGTGCTGCGAACAACAGACGCAGTTCGCCGGAGCGCATTTCCCGACCAAGCAGCCGCCAGGCCAGAGCGATCATGACGGTAACGACCAGCGGGCCCGAAACTCGTCCGGGGCCACCGCCCTTCCATGCAGATAACCCTGCAATTGCTGGCAACCAACTTTGGCAAGAAAAGCCGCTTGCTCCATGGTTTCGACCCCTTCCGCCACCACCTCGAAACCGAGTCTGGTGGCCAGTTCCATTACGGTCCGAATAATCGCCTCGTCGCCCGGATTTCGCCCGATACCCATGACAAAGGATTGGTCAATTTTCAATTGCTGAACCGGCAACATTTTCAGATAGCTCAAGGACGAATACCCGGTGCCGAAATCGTCGAGCGCCAGGCTGATGCCAAAATCGCGCAAGCGCTGCAACAAGCCGCTCGCGTCACCAACACCCAGCACCACCGATTCCGTAATTTCCAGCTTGAGACAGCTGGCATCCATCCCGGTTTCGTCAAGAATATCGCCCAGCATCTCAATAAATTCGGGCCGTTCAAGCTGTTTGACCGAAAGATTGACCGATACCTGCGGCAAATCGAAGCCGCTACGGCGCCACAGCATCACTTGCCGGCAGGTTTCCCGCAGCACCCAGTTACCGAGCGGAATAATGATCCCGGATTCCTCAGCCAGCGGAATAAAGCGGGAGGGCATGACCTGGCCCAGCTCCGGGCTGTTCCAGCGTAACAGGGCTTCGGCACCGACCAGATTGCCGCTCCAGGTATCGACTTGCGGCTGCAGATGTACTGACAGCTCGCCATGATTGAGCGCCCGGCGCAGCAGATTCTCCATGCGAATACGCTCTTGCGCATTGCGCGTCATTTCCGGGGTATAGAAATGGTATTGGCCACGGCCGATTGCCTTGGCCCGATACATCGCTGTATCGGCATTGCGCATCAGGTCGATCATTCCTTCGGCATCACCGGGAAAGAGGCTGATCCCAATCGATGCCGAGAGGAACAACTCATGCTCACCGAGCCCGAACGGCATCTCAAAGGCATCGATTATTTCCCGGGCCAGTATGGCAACCTCGTCCTCGCTGCGAACGGCCTCCATCAGGCAGATAAACTCGTCGCCGCCCAGCCGGGCCAGCATATCGATCAGCCGCACATGTTCGGAAAGGCGGGCAGCGACGGCAACCAGCAATTCATCACCAACGCCGTGGCCAAGAGAATCATTGACCTGCTTGAACTGGTCGAGATCGATGAAAAGCACCGCCAACTGTTGCTCGTGCTGAGCGGATTCGCGCAGACTTTCCTCCAGGCGCTCGATAAAACAGCGGCGGTTGGCCAGCCCGGTCAATGGATCGTGGTAGGCCAAATAATTCAGTTTGCTCTCGGCCTGCCGGCGTTCAGAAATTTCAGCTTTAAGCTGGCTGTTGGCCCGCCGCAATTCTTCGGTGCGGGCATCCACCTGAATCTCCAGCGTATCGCGCGCCGCCTTGATTCGCCCTTCCTGCTCTTCGAGAATGCGCTGGGCACGGCGAACCACAAGAAACTGCAACAGGTAAAGCGCCATGAAAACGGCAAAGACACAGACCGTCACCCACCACAGGCTGCGTTGCAACTGGGCCATGAAGGGCGAGACATCCTGGTAAAGCTCGAAAACACCTTCGTTCGAGCCATCCTTGCCAACGATGGGGATATAGCTCGACAACACGTCAATATCGGATCGCTCGCCTTCAAAGGTATCAAACGTGTTGCGATGCGTCAGTTCACTAACCACCTTGCCCCTGATTGCCGACCGAAAACCGGGGTTATCCAGCTTGTTTTCACCAATCTGATTCGTCTCCGAAGAAAAAACCGTGATGCCGAGGCGGTTGTAGATCTTGACCTTCACCACTGACGTATTGCGCATCAGCGCGACAACGCTGCCTTGCAAATGCCCGGCTTCGACCGAGCTTTTGAGAAAATCGACATCCCGGCCCAGCGATGCGCCCATCAAGCCGGCCAGAGGACTGCCGAGAAAGCTCTCGAAGACCTGCGCCATGGCGACGTTGCGATGCTCGGCCAGTTCCGTCATTTGCTGCACCGAGAGCAGCCGGTAGAGCGGCCCGAGTAGCCCGGCTGCCATCACGATAAGAATAAAACTGACGGTCGAAAAATAGCGGGACAGATTGAACATATTGCGTTTTTGAATATTTCTCTGGATTAGTCCAGCTCACGTATCCGGGCTACCGCCTCTTCGACTCGCTTGACAGCAATCACTTCCATACCGGTAATCGCCTGCTTGGGACGATTAGCCTCCGGAATCAATGCCCGCGTGAAACCGAGCTTGGCCGCCTCCTTCAAACGCTCCTGACCACGCGGTGCCGGGCGAATTTCGCCGGCCAGACCAACCTCACCAAATACAATAAGTTTCGACGGTAATGGTTTGTTTTTCAATGAAGATGTTATTGAAAGCAAAACCGCCAGGTCAGCCGCCGGCTCGGCAATCTTGACGCCGCCTACGGCATTGACGAAAACGTCCTGATCGAAACAAACAATGCCGGCGTGACGATGCAACACGGCCAGCAACATGGCTAACCGCTGCGCATCCAGCCCAACCGTCAAGCGCCGCGGATTACCATGGGCACTATCGACCAGCGCCTGAATCTCGACCAGCAGCGGCCGCGTTCCCTCCTGCGTCACCATCACGCAGGAGCCAGCAACATCCTGTCCGTGTTGCGACAAAAACAGCGCCGACGGGTTGTTGACGCCCTTCAAGCCCTTGTCGGTCATCGCGAACACACCCAACTCATTGACCGCGCCAAAACGATTCTTGACGGCCCGCACCAGGCGGAAGCTGGAATGGGTGTCGCCTTCGAAATAAAGCACCGTATCGACAATATGTTCCAGCACGCGCGGCCCGGCCAGCGCCCCTTCCTTGGTCACGTGACCAACCAGAATCACCGTAATGCCGGACTGCTTGGCCAGTCGCGTCAGTTGCGCCGCGCATTCGCGGACCTGCGCCACCGAACCGGGGGCACTGGAAAGCTGGTCGGACCATAACGTCTGGATCGAGTCGATCACCGCCACCTGCGGCATTTCAGCCTGCAGCGTCGAGACGATGCGTTCCAGATTAATCTCGGCCATCAGTTGCAGGCCACGTGTTTCAAGGCCGAGTCGCCGGGCACGCAAGGCCACCTGCTCGCCGGACTCTTCACCGCTGACGTAAAGCACCTTGTGCTCGCCAGATAAATGCGACAACGCCTGCAAGAGCAAGGTACTTTTACCGATGCCGGGGTCGCCGCCGATCAGCACAACGCCGCCAGCCACCAGACCACCACCGAGCGCCCGATCAAATTCACCGATGCCGGTGGCGATGCGCTCGACCTCGCGTGCCTTGATTTCCGACAGCGTCTGCAGTTTCACCGTCGGCGCCAGCGACTCGAAACGATGACCCGTCGCCTTTTCTGCCACGCTTTCGACCAGCGTATTCCACTCACTGCAACCCGGACATTGTCCCTGCCATTTCGGGCTGGTTGCTCCGCACTCCGTACAGATGTAAATCGACTTCGCTTTTGCCACTTAAATTTCCCCGACTTCCACCGGCACCCGCGGTGCCAGTGCACAAAACAGCTCGTACGCAATCGTCCCGGCAGCAGCAGCTACCTCGTCGGCCGGCACTTCACCGGCAATTCCCCTGCCCCACAGCGTCACCGGAGCATCGATACCGGCCGCCGGAATATCGCTCAGGTCGCAGGCCAGCATATCCATCGACACCCGGCCAAGGGTGCGCGTCCGCTGCCCAAAAACAGCAATCGGCGTGCCGGTCGGCGCGTGACGCGGATAACCATCGGCATAGCCGCAAGCGACAACACCAATCCGCATCGGCTTGTCCGCCGTGAACGTGCCGCCATAGCCGACCCGATCACCGGGCGCCAGCTCCTGTACGCTGATGATCCGGCTTTCCAGTGTCATCGCCGGCTGCAGAGAAAGTTCGGCAGCGCTCTGCTCGGCGAACGGGCTGGCCCCGTAAAGCATGATGCCTGGGCGTACCCAGTCACCATGTGCTATTGGATATCGCAAAATAGCGGCCGAATTGGCCAGACTAACCGGGCCGCGCCAGTCGCCGGCCATCGCGTGGAACCGTTCGAGTTGCCCGGCAATACCTCCCGCGCCGTCGGCCTCGGCAAAGTGAGTCATCAAGGTGATATTTATCTGCGGTAGCGGTCGAAGGATTTCCCAGGCCTTGGTCAGCGCCTGCGCCGTAAAGCCCAGACGGTTCATCCCGGTATTGAGCTTCAGGCAGACTGAAACGGGCACAGCAAAAGGTGCAGCCCCGACCAGCAGTTCAAGTTGCTCCAGACAATGGATCACCGTCGTCAGACGCTGCTCGACGACGGCACGCGCATCGCGGCTACTGAAAATACCTTCCAGCAACAGGATGGGCTGGGTGATTCCGGCCTCGCGCAGGGCGAGCGCATTTTCACATTCAAGCAGGGCAAAACCGTCAGCTTCCGCGCGCAGAGCCTGAACCGCGCGCCATTGACCGTGGCCATAGGCGTTGGCCTTGATGACTGCCCAAGCTTTTGCCGCCGGGGCATGGTGCTTTGCCAGGCGGTAGTTGTGCAGGATGGCATCCGGCGCAATACGGGCGCGAATGGGACGAGAAGTTTTCATAAAACCAGTTCTTTCAACTTGCGCTTGGCAAAATCAATGAATGTAGTCGTCAACCGTGACTGAAACCGGCCTTGCGGATAAGCCAGATACAGGCTGCGCTTGAGTGGTGGCTTGAGCGGAATAACCACCAGTGTACCTACCTGCAACTCCTTTTCGACCACCGCGGAGGAAACGATGGCAAAACCCAAGCCGGTGGCGACAACCCCTTTAAGCGCCTGCGGGCTTCCCAGCTCCATCTGGGTCTTCAGCTTCTCCGGGGCAATTTTATGGCTACGAAAATAGCTGTCGGTAATTTCACGGGTGCCGGAACCCGGTTCGCGCGAAATGAATTCGTGCTCGGCCAGGACTTTGGGTGTCACCGATTTCATGCCGGCCAGCGGGTAATCAGGCGCGCAGATAGCCACCAACTCGTCTTCGCAGCAAATCTGGCTGGTCAAACCGGGCAATCTGGCCGGTGCCTCAATCAACCCGACGTCAAGTGCATGTTCGGCAACGCGATTTTCAATGCTCTCGGAATTGGCAACGAACAAGCTGGCGCGCACCTGCGGGTAAAGGGCATTGAACTCGCCCAAGACGCGCGGCAACAAGAACTCGGCGATTGTCGTGCTGGCACCAACTAGCAGCGGGCCGCGCATTTCACCGGTCATTTCGCCAACGCGGGTTTCCATTTCGTCGGACAAGGCGAGAATTTTCTCGGTATACGAAAGCACCAGTTCGCCAGCCGGTGTCAGCGAAATGCTGCCATGCCGCCGCTCGAATAGCCGCGTGTTGAACTGCTCCTCCAGTTGCTTGATCTGGAAAGTGACGGCCGGTTGCGTCATGAACAGCGCGTCAGCGGCCCGGGTAAAACTCAAATGTTTTGCGACGGCATGAAAGACCTGCAAACGCCGGTCAGCCATGATTATTCTCCAGTGGGGGTGTGCGGTCGATATTCAATCACATTAAGCCCGTGTTCCGCTGTGCGACTCGAATTTTGGCCAATATTTAGCGTCGACCGCAACACTGTGCTCCGGGCTCACGTTACCTTGGGTAACAGCGTTTCGTGGCAAGTCCCGTATCCACCGCTACATGCCTCGCAACCCTTGTCCTGACGATGCACAATTCAAACGCCGCCGCAAGCCTTGCGCCGTTTGCCAAGCGTGGTATAACCCTCGACCAAAGTTATAACGAGACAAACGATAAAGTGCCATTCGGCTTCTACCTCATCATGGCAGCGCAGTTTTTTTCCGCGCTTGCCGACAACGCCCTGCTCATCACCGCCATTGCAGCCCTGCGCGAGATGCAGGCGCCGTCCGAGTATGAGCCGCTGCTGAAAACATTTTTCACCGTCTCTTATGTCGTGCTGGCGGCCTTCGTTGGCGCTTTCGCCGATTCGATGCCGAAATGGCGAGTGATGTTCATCAGCAATGCCATCAAGATCGTCGGCTGCAGCATGATGTTCTGGGGTGCTCACCCGCTGGTCGCCTATGCCGTCGTCGGCCTCGGCGCAGCCGCCTACTCGCCGGCGAAATACGGCATCCTCACCGAATATCTGCCCCACCGCCTGCTCGTTGTTGCCAATGGCTGGATTGAAGGCCTGACTGTTGGTGCCATCATTCTCGGCGTCGTGATCGGCGGCACGCTGATTCAGCCGAACATCGCGCATTCCCTGCTTGCTTTTGACTTCCCGGTCATCGATACCGGCATCGATACCACCAGCGAAATGGCACTCTCTTTTGTTGCCGTCTTCTATTTATTGGCTGCCCTGTTCAACCTCTACATCCCGGATACCGGCGTTGATCACAAACAGCTGAAGAAAAACCCGTTCTACCTGATCCACGAATTCAATCATTGCCTGGCGCTGCTTTGGCGCGACAAGCTGGGTCAGATTTCGCTGGCCGTGACGACACTCTTCTGGGGGGCGGGCGCGACGCTGCAATTTATCGTCATCAAGTGGTCGGAAGTAGCGCTGAATCTTGATCTCTCCAAATCCTCAATGCTGCAGGGTGTGGTTGCCATCGGCGTCGCCGCCGGCGCCATCCTGGCAGCGAAATTCATCACGCTGCGCAAATCGGTGCGGGTCATCCCGCTTGGCATCGCCATGGGCCTGATCGTGCTGGTCATGAATTTCGTGCATCATCTGTGGCTGGCTGTGCCGCTTCTGATCATCATTGGCGGTCTGTCCGGTTTCTTCGTTGTTCCGATGAATGCCCTGCTCCAGCATCGTGGACATATTTTGATGGGTGCCGGCCACTCGATCGCTGTGCAAAATTTCAACGAAAACATCTCCATCCTGATCATGACAGGCTTGTACTACCTGATGATCAAAATGGACCTGTCGATCCACTGGGTCGTCACCTTGTTCGGCATCTTCGTCAGCAGCCTGATGTACATGATCCGCCAGCGCCATATCGCTAACCAGCAGGCACAGGACGATGTCCAGCACCTGGACGATTCAGCAGCCCACTAGCGGCCTTGGTTGACAATCGCTACCGCTGTTGGCGTAGTGCCCAAGCGGTAATCGGCTGACCTGCGCTTCACCTCCAGTCGCACTGCGCGGACTGTCCAGCGACCACGGCGCAAACCACGCATTTCAAGGTAAGCGTTTTCAGCATCGACGCAGCCAATATTTTGCAACTGGGCCAAATGGCTGTCGGAATTCTTTACAACCATCCGAACACTCTGCGGGCAGGGTCAAATCGATACCCTGTAACCCTATAAAAATATACATATTTCCCGGTAGTATCTTTACTGGCACCATTCGTGCTTATTGATAGATTAATTGCACCATGGAGCACAGCGCGCACAGCACCGCCTGGTCAAGAACAACATCTCTATAACGCAAGAATTTTCTTCATCCAGGGAATGCAAATGAAAAAAACCACCAAACTACTAGCCGCGATTTCGATCGCATTTGCCGTGGCATCGCCTAGTCACGCGGCTTTGTATACCAATACTTTCGGCGTAGACAGTGGCTCGCCAAGCGATTGCGACGACTGCTCGTCGGGCCCGTGGGGCTTTAGCGGCGCCGGCCAGAGCATCAACTTTTTCGGCACTTCCTATGCCAACCTTTTCGTCGGCTCGAACGGCTACCTGACCTTCGGTGCCGGAATCAGCAATTTCACCAGCCAACCGCTGAACACCCAGTCGCTGGCACCGATGATCGCCGGTTCCTTCACCGACCTGGACTCGCGTAACGACGCCGCTTCGAATGTCTTTATCAACAACTCGGTTGCTGGCCAGATCGTCGCCACTTGGCAGCAGATGGGGCATTTTGCGGAAAACTACAGCGTACGGAGCACATTCCAGATCGTTGTCCGCTCGGATCAGTTTGCAATCGGTGCCGGCGAAGGCCAAATTGGCTTCTTCTACGACACCATCACCGACCCATCCAGCACCTCGGCGGGTTTCGGCGACGGCCTGGCCGCGGTTAACGTCGGCGAAGTGGCATTCCACACACTGTCTGACGGTACCGCGCTCAGCGACAATGCGCCGCGCTGGTTCAATCTTAACAACGGCGCTCCGGAAGTAGTCTCCATTCCTGAGCCCGGCTCAATGGCATTGACCTGCCTTGCGCTTGTTGGGCTGACTGGTGCGCGTCGTCGCAAGGCACAAAAGAAGGCCTGAACAACACGAGAGCGCGGATAAGGACGGCGGCTTCGGCCGCCGTTTTTTGATCACGCAACGCTCTGCTATCTTATGCTCCCTTGCCCGGTAACCGAGACGAAGCTGCCTGCTCGCGCCACCGCGGCACTTGCTGCCGCGCTAAAACGGCAGTTCCGGGGTTGCCTGCTGAAGCAGCAAACGGCGGGCAAAAATCAGGTCTTCCCAGGCTTTTGACTTGTCCGGCAAATTGCGCAACAGATAGGCCGGGTGATAGGTCACGACGACTGGGATCCCGGCGTACTCAAAGCGCGTGCCTCGCATCAAGGCAAGGGTTTTATCCTCATGCAGCACGCTCTGCACGGCGGCCTTGCCGAGCAGGACAATAATTTTCGGCTTGAGCAAGGCAATCTGGCGGTCGAGATATGGCCGGCAGGTCGCAATTTCAGCTGTTTCCGGTGTGCGATTACCGGGTGGCCGACACTTCACTGCGTTGCCGATATAAACCTTGTTGCCGCGACCAATATCGAGCGCCGCCAGCATGTTGTCGAGCAGTTTGCCGGCCTGCCCGACGAAAGGTTCGCCCTGCGTATCCTCCTCAGCCCCCGGCCCTTCGCCGATGAACAACCAGTCCGGATTGAGATCGCCCACGCCGAGCACCGCCTGTTTGCGTTGCTGGCAGAGCGGGCAAGCTTTACAGGCGGCAACCTGTTTGGCCAATTCCGGCCAATTTAGGCTGTTGACCGCAGCATTTCCGTTCGGGGCAAGCTCCTTGGCAGACTCTGTGGCAGCAAGAAATGCCTTCTGAGGGGCTATGCTCGAGATTGTCCTGAGCGGCGCTTCGGCTGCGGCCACCACAGGCGCAACTGCTGTCGGCTTTTCGGCTGGCACATCAATCTGCGCCCCCGGTTCCCGCAGCACCCAGATCGGCGAAATTCCCATCTCGATCAACATTTGCTCGCGGCTCAGGCTCATGCCAATTCCTTGTCAAAAATCAGTGCATCTTCACGCCCGATGGTGGCTGGGTAATAGCCCTTGCGCAGGCCAATCTGGCGAAAACCGAAATGACGATACAACTCGACCGCCCGCTCATTGGACGGCCGAACTTCGAGAAACAGCTTGGAAGCGTGGTTGAGGCGGGCGTTTTCCATCGCATGGCGCAGCAGGCGTGCCCCATAACCTTGCCCCTGATAGCGTTGGCACACCCCGATATTGAGCAAGTGCGCCTCGTCAATCACCGTCATCACGACCGAAAACCCAATCAGATCGCCCCCGACACGCAGAACCCAGGCGCTA
>Ga0209063_1001184_pt1 | contig 14014 bp, 5 predicted proteins | sample KloWWTmeKNB19Kit_FD_187177 | JGI IMG/M metagenome (GOLD analysis project Ga0209063, IMG submission 187177) | Active sludge microbial communities from Klosterneuburg, Austria, studying microevolution and ecology of nitrifiers - Klosterneuburg... | ecosystem: Engineered > WWTP > Aerobic digester >...
CCCCTCTCTTTTTACAGGAGAATAGTGGTACGAATTTGATAATCTGAAAAGAGGGGAGCAAAAGATTTTCAATTGAAACTCCTTTTTACTTTTCCTTCCTTGTTGGTTATTCCATATTGAATATGAGCAGGATCAAACTCCAGACAAACTTTCACTTTTCACTCTTCACTTTTCACTCTTCACTTTTCAAACTTCGATATTCCTTGTTCGTAATTCGCTATTCCCTGGTTTTTATCTGGGTTTTTCCCGATTGGGCACTTAAGTGTAAACCCTGAAATCACGCTTTTTGGCCTCCGGAATTGAAGATTTTTCAATTTTTAATTTTTACTTCCGTTAGAAGAGGGTATTTTTATAATACAACCCCCGTTTAAACCATTGCATCCCACCCAGGAGATACCCCTCCGGAACTAATGTAAAGCAGTCTCTCACCCGTTTAGTGTTTTGTAACTTAATAACCTTTTACATATGAGACTCAGTTTAAAATTAATCAACTACGGCGCTGCCGCTTTCATGGGAATCCTGTTGACAACCGGATGTACTAATGAAGATACTGTCAGCCCAAATGATAATGGTGCCATCGAGGAGAGATCCCTGATCGGTACGATTCCTAGTGTTCCACTCATCGGATTGAGCCCGAACAATGAATTAGTACATCTGCTCTCAGGACCTCCGGTCGTTGAAAAGGGTGTAGTACCTATTTCAGGTCTTCGGCCAGATGAATTAATTATCGCCATTGATACACGTACGAAGACAAAGGAACTCTATGCGGTTTCCAATCAAAGCATCATCTACAAGATCAATCCTGTGACTGGTGTGGCAACAGCTATAACAGGTCAGCCAATGGTACCTGCTATCGAGGGACAAATGGTTGGTTTTGATTTTGATCCGGTTGAAGATATGTTGAGAGTTGTGTCAGATCTAGGTCAAAACCTTAAGCTAAGCCCTGTTACAGGCCAGGTACTTTTCACTGAAACACCGCTGAACCCAGGCACACCCGCTGTGCAAAGTGCAGCATATTCTTATGCATCAAGGGTCACAAGATCCTATCTGTATACATTAGATGTAACTGAGCAAGCTCTGTTTCGTGTTCAAAATCCTTCTGGTTTTATGTCTAAGGTGGGTAATCTGGGTTACACCTTTGTCGGAGATGGCGGATTTGAAATCACTAATAAAAATCAGGCATTTGCCGTGCAATATGGAAAGGCTAATTTCCCACTCATAGATGCAGGTTCTACCAGCTATGATGATACTTCAGTAGATGCGTACCGTCTGATGGTCATTAACTTGAATTATGGGAGCGCTAAATCTTTCGGACGTGTCAGGCCTTTGATAGGATTGACCGTCAGATAGGCTGACCGTTTCATTAAAATAAAGAAGCACTTTGAGAAAGAGAAGGCTGCAGGGGAATACCCGGGCAGCCTTCTTCTTTTTATGGAGTATGTTAGTTTTTTACGCAGCGGCAGGAGTAACCGATATTTTCAATGGAAGTAACACCAAGAAAGCCTGCGGATTGGGAAACCGATGCTGCGCCTATGTTAAGCATATTGGTTTCATTGATGATCACTACAATCGGTTTTTTTGTTTCGTTATTGAACTGAATTCTTTCGTTGGTCCAAAAGGTGGTCTGCTTATATTGGTTTCCTGATAGTGCCATTGTATCACCAGCGTGCCATGGATAAAATTCACCGGCACTAGTTGCATTGAATGTACTGCTTGCCGGTATACTGGCACCTGGCCATACAGCGTCACTGACTATTTTTAGGTTTTTACCGGCGTTCGATGCGCCCCCCATTTGATCCCTGAGTATACGCCATTCTTCCTGGCTTGGCAGATGCCATCCAGCCGGACAAATACCACGTATACGATTATCGGCACCTCCTTGCTCATTCGGTTGTGCGCCACCAAGGACCTCAGCGAAACTATACAGCCGCCCAAACAACAAGGTATCCGCCACTGCCTGGCCACGGTACCAATGTCCGATAGATTGCCCTGCTGAGTATCGTAGGTTCTCTCCCATCCATGTCTGGTTTCCAATCTGTACGGAACAATAAGTATTGCCATCCCGCGCATCGGTAAATTGAGTGCAATTAGCATTGAACAAATTGGGATCAAGGAAGTCATCCTTGAGATAGCAGCCATAAGATTTTTCGTCCTGAATAGCAATCGTATTAAGTAACTCGAGACCTGGAGGCAAAGTAATCACTGCGGATTGATTGTATAAGAAAGATGCACCGTTGTCAACAGGTATATCATTGACCCAGACAAAGTAACCTGACCCCGTACATCCCGGACAATTGACATCCAACAATATCTGATTGGAGTTTTGAAAGTCGTCAATGTACATATTGACGTATCCATACCTGGTGCACGTGTTAAGATTTCCCGGGTTCCATTTCTTAATGTCAAATTTTAAATCAGGTGACTCTAGTTTGCTACTCAGGTTAATCCACCCCGTCGTGCCTGATTCAGATTCATTATTGAGAAAGGATAGTTCAGCAAACACTTTGGCTCCGATTCCCGCATTGGCGAGAAACGTAACTCTTGGCTGGAGGTCTGTAAAATTTCCTCTTCGCTCAGCATTTGCCGCACCATAGCCGAAGGCAAAGAATCCTGCTTTTGCAAAATCAGGTACCCCGGTTATGCCCATAAAAATATCTGCACCTGCCTGGAATTCAGCATTAGCACTGCCTGTAGCAGACCATTCGTTTGTCTGCACCACCTGTGGTACGATCCGGGGATTAATCGAATAAGAAAGTGGTTCAGCTTTGCTTTCGTCATACGTGAAAGAAAAATTATGCGGGCCTGAAACAATTGATAATTGTGGAGACATAACCTGTCCACCTCCCTTCAATTTAAATTCTACTTTGGGTTGCGCATAGAGGGAGAGGCCTGTCGAACCTATAACTATAACAGGCACCGGAAGTTTTGTCAAATTCCACGTAGGTCCGACAGCAAGGTCTCCTCTGAATATCATCGTGCCGGACAGATCAAACTGCAGGTCTTTTAAACGCATGTCGAGTTTAAATGGGATGGTGCCAGTCTCATCATACTGTGCCGTAAAGTATGTGCTGTCTGCATCAAAAGAAATGTCGCCGTCAATATTGGGAGTGCAACCTGCAGTCACGCCTATCCATGAGCTGAGCCCGGCAGGCGTACAGTTGATGATGACCGGAAAAATTTCAGTCCTTGTAAAAATAAATTCATTCGACCTTGAGTCAATGATATACCTGCTATACGCTTCAGGCAGTGTAGCATCTACAGTTCGCAATGCTGTATTGTTGGCCAGTGGTATGATTTCAATCACTTTTCGGAAATATGCGATGCTATCTCCGGGGTCAGATGCGGTATTGACGATCACAGATCCAACCTTGATATCAGCCAGGAAGGCAGCATTCTTTTTGACAAGGATACCATCGCCATTGATGCCCGAAATTTCTGCTTTGTCAGTTTCAGTCAACACATAGGTTTCACTCTTGAGCGTAAATTGATTTGGCCTGATGTCACCTTCGCCCGCATAGTCGACAGGATCGACAGTGTCACGTTCGCAACCAGATATGATCAGCAGGCCAAAGAAGAATATTATTTTATACATGGTCATGGTATTGCAGTATTACTTGGTGATCACGATACTTTTTGATTTGCTACCATCTGCAAAGACTACTTTACTCATCAGAGGTTCAGCCGCATAGCTTTTCAGTTTGAAGCTGGTTTCACCGGCATCAATCTCGCTCAGCAATTGCCAGTTTGTTTTTTGCTTGATATAGATCTGAACACTACTCATGTTTTCCGCCGGGTTCCATCTGATCACCGGCAAGCCATCAGTCTCTTCCACTAGTACAAATCCGAATCCATCAACTGATCTGTCAATCGGAGTGAGGATGTGTTTTTCACTGACAGATTTTGACACCAGTCCTTTCTCATCGAAGGCCAGTAGGGTATAGATATATGTTTGTCCACCGGTCACACTTGTATCTGTATAGCTATCATTTAAAGGCCATTCCAGGATCGTATCCAGCACATTCCAGGATGCTTCACTGGATAGTTTGCGCATGATCACATGCCTGGTCACATCGCTGCTGCTGCTCTGCACCATCTGCAGGACAATGCTTGTATCTGTCAAGGTATAAGACTGAATCCAGGCGGGTGATGGTGGCATGATATCAGGCCGTTCGACTTCGAGTGTATCCGAATAGGCGCTGTAGTTCATCGCATCATCTACTGCGATCACGGTATAGAATCTTTTTTCTGTGAGTGAATGGACATCGACTGTGTCAGTAAACTGCCTGAAGGGATAGAGTTTGGGTGTTAGCCGGTAAAAATGCCTCTCATCCCCGTCAGCAGCATATACAAAGTATCCGATAATATCTTTTTCCGGAGCCTCAGCCCAATGCACCCGAATCAAGCCTGTGCTGTCGGTAGTCGCTTCGAGTTGGACAGGTGCAGCGGGCCGGATGAAATCAGGCACCCGAATCAGCTTTTCGTCTGATAGGTTCACGTTGCCATCGGCATCTCTGCACGCCACCGTATATTTTCCCATACCATTGAAGTCTTCGGGCTGGTGGAAAAATGAACTTGAATCTGCAGCCAGGATGCCAGAAACAACCATAGCATCGCTTCCACCCTCAGCATACCAGACCATATAGTTTTTGACATCCTCAGGATGCGCATGTGTCCAGCTGATCAATATTCCTTTTTTCAGCGAATCAACCTGGGCTTCTACTACAGGCTTTAAAGGAGGCTCCAGATCTTTCGCTTTCAAGGTCACAGAAGTGGATGGTTTGCTTTCATCTCCAAAAGCATCTAAGCCGATGATTCGGTACTGATAGTTTTTACCATTCGCTACCCGATCGGTATACGTATAATAATGTGACTGCAATGCAGGATCATCAGAGAAAGCCTGGACATAAGGTATTTCATTTAACCGCTTGAATGTTTTGTTGTCTTCCGCACGCTCGATGTAGTATGCTGAATAGTGTGCATCGTGCATGTGCTTTTGCCATTGGATGACGAGCGATGAGTCGCGTTGAAATCCCTGGTATATCATCGGGGTAAACTTGCGGATGTTGGGATGAACGATCTTGTTGTCACTGGCCGTATATGTGCCTGGTATGAAGACCTTGTAGGCATATGTCACTCCTTTCTTAATGGTCTTATCCACAAAGCGCATCCCTGCGGCAGTAGCTACCACCGGATCCCGGTCAGCAGCAAAGAGCGTCAATGACCACCTGTTGTTGAAGTTTGAAGCCTTCTCCATCATGGTAGCAATGTCACCGTCATAGAGGGAGTTTTCCCATTCACGATACGCATTGTTGAGCAATACGATGAGGAGAGGATGATCCGGATGACTCGAAGCATATTGTTCGAGACTGGCCTCTGGCATCAAACGGATAGAATCACTGATGACCACATAGTCACCTGGATTGGGTGATACTTCCCTTCGAGCTACTAAACATGGCTGGTGTAATTGCTTGTACCAGTAATCGGCTTTTACGGGAGCCCAGCGTAATGCAATGCTGTCACCATAGTGCTTGCTGACCAGGCTAATCGTCTGAACATTAGAAATAATATCTGCAGTATCAGCGAGGGTTTGTGCTTTGACTCCTGTCCAGATAGCACCTGATATGAAAAGACAAATGACCCATACTTTTTTCAAAGTGATCATACCTTGACCAGTGACAAATCCATGTGTTTTCATATTACCTGTTGTTATTGAAATGTGGAACCTGGTATTCAATAGTAGGCGCGTTGGTTCTGAATTCCTTGGTAAACCGGGTTCCTCCAATGTTACTTCCATAGAGGTAAGATTTGTTGGCCCGGAAACGAACGGAATTGTCAAATCCTGAAAAGCTAAGACCATTGACCAGCGGACTACTGCTCAGCTGGGTGATCTTGGCCTCCAATACATTCAGATAATTGTCCCAGCTATACGGAGACATATCTGTGCAGTGATCATCAGGTGATGTGTCTGCACCATCCAGGGCAGTTTCAAATCGATCAGTGAGTTCTTCTGCATCCTGGATGCAATATTCTGTCACGAAATATTTGATGGTCAGAGATCCCGAGGTATTCCCGTTCAGCATCTGGTGGCTCATGCCAAACCCACCGAACATATTTGGGTTAGACGTTCCATTATTTGGTTCAATGATGCCATCAGTGACATTATCGTTTAGCCATTCAGTGAGATTAGTGTAGTTGGACCACCCGTAGTTGAGCGACGGCATTCCTGGAAACTCTGAGCAGATCGACAATCCGCTGACAGGATATGGATAGCCGTAGGATGTACCCAGTTCAAGATACGGATCAGGTTTTGGATGATATGCCAGCCCATTCATAGATATGGATTGGCCAACATAAAAATTACTACCACCACCTTCAACACCGCCGCCTGCCCAGTCATCATCCTCTAGCTCAGGACCTTCGATGTAAGTGCCATTGTGTTCACCTGCATAGTCATTGAGATACGACACATACTGAGCACCTATCAAAGGTTTGGTAAGATCATTATGAAAATCACTGGTAAACATATCTTCGATACTGATCAACGGATCGGAAGAATAGAACTCGTCGATATCGCCATGATCATCATAGGTTAGTAAGCCCTCCATATCATATACATCGAAGCCTTCGAAATTGTCAAATATCAGTTTAGAGAAATTGTCTTTATTCTCAACCACCAACTCCACATCTTCCATCTTCTCTTCCAATTCATCATAAGCACTGGTGTTGAAATAATAGCTATACAACAGTGTCTCTCCCGGTTCGACGAGGAATTGAGGATCAATTTCAGGCGCTGGAGATTCCACCGTATAATCAAAGCTCATGCTATCTGCCAGCAGCTCTGAATAGGAGCCCTGGTAGACAATCCTATTTGCCGCAAGTGCATTCATGGAGGTATACATTAAATTGGAAGAGGTAGTCTCTTTCCGGATGATCTGGACAAGATATTTTTTATTGTTATCAAAATCCGGAATGGAATACATACCCTGGTAGTTTAAATACACGAGTGGTTCGCGGGCTATTTCTTCCTGGTTAGAGGCTTGCTTGAAGACAGCGAAATACTCAAATTCTTTTCCATCCTTTTCATCATAGAAGTAATCGGATTCCAGGTCATCCAGGATCATAATCCGGCCTGGTGAAAGGGCTGTAATTTCTTCCTGCATAAAGAACTCCTGATTCTTGAATGGAACTGACTTTGGAATCAGATCACTTGGAATAGAGTCAGGAAGTTTGGTAGTCCTGAATTCTATTTCAACTTTTTCTTCCCACACACGGTTATTGAGCATCACAGGTTTCCACATGCCGAGTATTGGATCATACTCATCAGCACCTACGATTACTTTGTACCTCCAGTTTTTCCTTTTACCAACGTCAGGTCCTGAACCGGTCAATGGTTTTTCAGGATTGTATACAGCAGAATAGCCATCATCTGATAATTGATCATAACGATCATCCTGCAGGCCTGAATTCGAATTTGCGTCCAGTGGAGTAAGTGAGAATTCTTTTAATCTTGGTTTTAAACGGTGTGTGTTTCCATTGACATCCGGGACACTGATTTCATCATCAATGGCGGTAGTGAATGTAGCCGTAGGGGAAATGAATGGATCGATCTGTGTGGTCTCACCTTCATTCGGATATGTATCGAGGATGATTGGAAAATCAAATGGACTGGTGCGTGGCGGAACACATTTCTCTCCGACCGACATACTCATCTGAGCAGAGCCTTTGATCGTACCCATCAGCAGATTGTATGTGAGTGAAGCGCGACCATCAAGCCACATCGGATCAGGGCCACCTGCCTGCAACATCATCGCTGCAGTGAGGGTCATAATTCTTACATCTATTTCTTTTCCAAATAATTTTCCTTTGGCACCAATTGTACCTTCCATACCTACATATGCCTGACCAAGGCCATACCAACCAGCCATCCCCGGATCTTCAATCAGATCACCAGTTGATGAATAGCAACTGACATTGTCAGCATTGATCAGCATGAGATCTATTCCGGCAAACAAAGAGAAACTTGCATAAAAGACTGCATTGATACTGCAGCTAGCCCAGGCATGTGCACCCATGACGATGCCATCACCTGTGCCCGCACTAATCGAAGGGCGTGTAGAATTTTTGTTCAATCCGCCTCCATTGAATGTACCTTCCTCTGTAGCTCTTGAACTTCCAAGACCTGAAACACCATCCGGGGGGTCAGGAAGATATCCGGGAATATCCTGACCGATCATAAAGTATCCCATCGCACCCGCACTGGCACTGATGCCTATGTTCGCTTTTTCATCACCATCAGTGTCTACACCGAAACCGGGCATATCAAACACGAGTCCCGGGAAATTATCTTGATAAGGATTTCCCGCATTAAACTGCCAGAAGATTTTGTCGCCATCGCTGTTGGATGAATGTGGATAAACCTCTTCATCCGCTACAACCCAACTGAAGTCAAGTAATTTTTTACGAGCGCCTGAACCATATAATTTTAAAGCAGGCAGATCAAGAAAGTTAGCAAACAAGGAGAGTTCTCCCGACAGGATTGTTTTTTTAGAACCTCCGCTTTGAATAAATTCAAGTGTGTTATCCAGGTCTCCCCATAGCCGGGCTAGGTTTCTCATGCTATACGTCGGACTCAGCATCCAGAATTCTCCGCCAAAGCCAAGCGCGGTAAGTCCATGTTCCGTGCTAAAAGTGGCCTGGATATATGGGTCGCCAATAAAGAAAGGATCTGCTACCAAACTCATGCTTGCGCGCAACTTAATAGTGCGACTTCCAAAGCGCGGTGCCGGAGGTGAGAGATACATATCTGAAATAGGAGGGGGTGGTTCCGGTTCGGTGTTTTCGATGGCTACTGCTGAAGCTTCCGGATTGATATGTGCATATGCATTTGGAGAAATGTCCGGGGTGATCATATTGTAATAGAATCCACCACCAAGTCCATTGAAATTGATCGGCGGAACCGGACATAATGGAATGCCTGGACTCCATCGTGCCATTCCGTCTATCATCCAATAGCTATAGTAACGCCGGGTTCCAAAAGCTCCGTCATCAGGATCTCCTTCATGACCGAAGGCTCCATTCATCGTAACATTCAGGGGCCCTATGCCAACCTGGAAGCCTCCATAGAATCCGGTAGAGCCATCTTCACCACGATCCAGACAGATGGAACCACTAAACACAAATGGCTCTATAGCCAGCCCTTCCAGTGCAGCACAATTGAAAACAAGATCATCCGGAACAAACCGATCCAAACCATCCTCATTATTCAGATTGCTGACAATACCAAGATTGGCGCTTACGCCAAAACCTTCGACAGCGGCATCAAGAGAAACTTTAAGACCAAAATTGATCGATACAGAATTGCCTGCAAATCCAAGCGTAATTTCCTCAAATGAAATAGGAAATCCTTCCAATGTTTCCTGTGGTGAAGTTCCTGCTTCTCCTCCGGACTCTTGACCATATCCTTCCAGATTTGGTTGATCCCACTCCCACAATGGTTCAGTCAGATCAATTTCTTCTCCGCCACAGGATTGTGTCAATGCAAGTCCGAAGCCAAAGGAACTACCGGTACCATCATTGACCATCTCTGGTGTGATGAAACCTTCATCTTTATCGTAGTGTAGTTGAAAATCAGCAAGCTTCACTTTGAAATCAGGAATCACGTCAGGTACATGCATCGAAGCAGGCATTGCTGCGAGCACATCGATAGCTAATTGCCCTTTGAGAAAAGTTGACAGTTCAGTATCATCACCATCAATCGCAAACTGGATGTAAGAATTCTCACACAACGACGCACGAGCTAATGATAATGGAATATCTATCGGATCATCCGGGGTCACCTGCGCTACAAGACTATACCGGTCATCACCATTGAGGTCAAATTCCGCGGCATAATGAATATAATTATCCTCACCCATGATAGGTGTGTTGATAGTGCCGGCTACGCGACTGTCATCGAGTACGTTTTGAATAATGCGTAAGCGAAAGGTGTCCAGGGATATGCCCCAGCCTTCAAGATTTCCTTGTCGACGGTCTATGAGATTAGCGATATCAATATCGAGTGTGATATTCGGATCAAGTATGACATTGCCGATTTCAGCACCTGCACGTGTACCTCCCATAAAGTTAGGTGGCGCATTCAACTGTATAGTCTTGAGATAGAATCCTTGCCACGTAGCAGATATTGATGGATCGATGTTGATGCCATCTCCATCATATCCATTCGGGAATGTGATATCAAGTGGGTTGTCAGCATCAGAAAGATCCAGCCATGCATCCTGTACTTCAAAGCCCCAGCCGCGGATGCCTTTGATCTGGAAAGGATCTATGGCTACGCCAAACATCAGATGTAGACCAGGTGATATTTCATCGCCTTGAAATCCGTATTCACTATCCTCCGGCGATACTTCGCGATCCAGTATCATGGAGAAATGTCCTTCCACTCTGCCTGCACCTACACGACCATTTTCAAGATCTGGTACGATGATGTCCCTGTTGAAAGCAACATCGCCACGCACTGCAAGTGATTTTATACCATCACAATCGATCTCGATATAGGAAGCTTCATTTTTAACGGTTTCTTCATCGCCATAAGCACCTGCTATCGTATAGGTATGACCGCCATATCCATTAAAATCCATATCAATGGCCTGAGCGAGAATATATTCTCCACCAAAACCGCCAGGGGTCAGGCATACATCTGTCGCGCCAATGGTAAGCCATGTATTGTTGGCGAGTGAATAGAGATTCAAGGCAGAGATCACATTGACAGATGCCCGGTCTGCTTCAAAGGTGAAGCCTGTCAGTCCAATCGTAAACTCTCGTCCCTGTATATATTCCTTGAGGCCCAGTGGTACATTGGTAGGCGTACCATTGGCCATATCAAGGACACTGCGGCTTGTTTCAATACTTTCAGTTATGGCTTCGAGATCGTTAGGAGAAGGTTCGATGTGATCTGTAAATAATGCGTGATGGATATCTGAAAGTGAAATATTGTTGATATTCTCTTCTGTGGCGATAGCAGTCCCTTCATACACGCGTCCCTGCCTGTTGATCTTCAGTGCCTGGAAAGTAACATTGACTTTGACATCATTGAGAAATGGAATGGGGACCACACCAGAGCCATAGTAGCCCGATTGCCCGCTAGTCGTAATCACCGGGTCATGGATTTCAAAATTACCGATGTAGATTTTTTCAAAATCACTTTCGTTGCTGTTGTTACGGGAGATATTATTGGAATAGTAGCAATTCTCCACACATTCTGAAATCACTACTTCATCATCCTCTTCCCCATCTCCATCTTCATCATTGAATCCGTACCAAAAGGTTCGTATTTCGGAGTAGCCGTCGTTCGGGATGATAATTTCATTGGCGAGATCAAGACTCCGGATGCGTATGCCATATTTATGTCCGGGGATCATATCCGGATCACTCCCCATGCCATTGTACATATAATTATTGGCCGGTGATTCAATTTCGAGTTGAGGAGGAATGCCCGGATCCATAAACAATTGCTGCAGGTCATAGTCTGCATACTCCGTGAGATCAATGATTTTCATTTCATACGTGATATCCTGATACTTGACCGGATCACTTAGGTTGAGAAACCAATTGACGGGGAATGCAGGATTAGGGAGTTCGGGGATCACTTCTTCTTCGAGCGGAATAGTGATCTCCGTCTGATCGGCATAGAAAATATTAAACTCAAAGGAGCAGCCTACCGAAAGTTCCTGTCCTGTCTGGAAGTCTCTGGCTGTCAGACAGAATACATAATTGCCCTCGGGCAACATGCCACTGATATTGATGTCGGTGATGGGAATACCATTGAGCACAATGTCAGAACTATCCATGCTCGAATTGATCTCACTCAATTCGAGTCCGGTGATGACCCGCACTCCTCCTGCAGGGATAGAAAATGAAGTAGCGGGTTTAAACGTTTCTTTCACACGAGTCACCACACCATTGTCAGTGCCATACAGACCACCAGTCATATAGATATCCTGGTCATTTTCGGTATAGTTGATGATGGTGAGGGAATACAGATCAGGCGCATAATAGTATGCGGCAAATTCCCTCGGATAGGGTGGGGGAAAATTGACAATAATCTCTAATGGCCTTTGGGCGGATATCATGGATACCAGTCCGATGAGAGAGAGCAGGATGCTAGTGATTTTTTTCATAACGATCAGAAGCCAAGTTTTTGAGTGTATTGTAATCTTCCGCGGATCTCTGAAAACGCATCTTCGAGGATGGTTTGATTACTGATGTGCTGAAGGCTGAAATTGAATGTGCCTGTCTTGTATGGTGTATAGGAAAGCCCGACACGGCTGGAGATGACGTAGCCATTTTTAAATTCATCGATATCGTTGCGGCTGTAATTGGATCCAAGGCTGAGGCTTATCTTTTTCTCCAGGAAGGACTTGGTGACGGTCAACCCTCCTCCAATCCTTTCCTGCCGGCTGGAGGGATAGAGGTATCGGTTGTAATTCAATGAAGGGGATACTCTCAGATCCAATTCAGGGATGGTCTGTGAATAAGAAGCACTGATCATATCCGTGGTGAGATCATCGAGTCTTTCCACTGGACTATTGTCCGTGATGGTGGTACGTCCGGCGTAGAAGGCGATGGATTTGTTTCGTGCTTTTCCGATCATATAATTGGCCATCAATCCGAAATTGGCGGATGTGGTAGCCAGGCGTAAAGTGTCATTGAGCACTAATAAGCCTGATTCCGAATTTTGCGTATAGTTGCTGTATCGTAAGGAAAGTACTAATGGATCTATAGGCATCAGGGTGACATTGGCGGATCCAATCACCCTGCTTGAGGTCACAGATTGATGATTGTAGATGTTGTTGTGTTCAAATCCCAGGTTTCCTGAAAACCTGACCTGCCCTTTACGCGTAGAGGTGCTAAACTGCGCGGTGATGTTTTCAATGTCGTTGTAGAAATAATCGGTAGTGAGGGTGTTGTAGAATGGATCTACACGTTTGTATTGAAGTCCAATCGTATTTCGTTTGATCCTGATGCGGATTCCAGCATCACCTGCGAGGGCAAAACGGGATGAAGCATTTAAAGTGTATGCATTCTCCAGATAACTTATGTCTGGTGTATAGAGTGTTTCCAGTTCCGTGTTTTCAGTAAATCCACTCGCACCTATGTTTCCGTAGAGATCAATTTTTTTGATAATCCTGATCTTGAATGAAGATCCTACGATAACATTTTCCTTCGGTTCGTATGCGTAGTAGTAGGGATTTGGTTCATCTTCATTGACACCCGGCGTGTTCACATCATCCCATGCCTTGACTACCATCAGATCAAAGTAGGTGTGCTCTGAGCCAAAGCCAATTTTGCCACCAAAGGCTTTGCGGTCATATATCGGAATGGTGGATGAGCCATAGACTACGGAGTCCTGTATCGCCAGCAGATTCTTGAAGGTGCCATAAAAGCCACTTAATCTTAAACTCCCTGGTGTCAGTTCAACACCAGCTCCAAGAAAAGTTCTGCCATTGAGTGTGTAGGGTGAAAAAGTCATGTTTCTCCAGCCGGCATGTAATGTGATCCATTTGTAATATGGACTGATACCAAACTGATTGAAAGATGCCCCATAGCTCAACTGCTGATCCCGGAAGGAAAAGGAAAACGGAAACGAAATGCCCGCCAGTTGGAAACTTGCATTTCCACTGAGGATCCAGGATGATGGACTTCGCCTTGGATCAATACCCTTGACGCTGTAGAAATCAGTAGCCATTCGAACAGATCCTGCAAATCCAAACGGGTCTTTACCAATTTGCTGGAGGTCCTGACTTTTCAAGGCAGCCGGCAGCAAACCTAAGAGAAGGAGAATGTAAAGCTGCTTCATGATTGAATTGTTATAAACCTGATGCATAGCATTACCTGTTTTGAACGACGACTATTTTCTTGTCCATCAGGAAGCGTCCATTGCTGCACAGCCTGAGTAAATAAATACCTGGTTGTAGATCATGGACATTGATTTCTGCTGCATCTGCCTTCCAGTCTA
>Ga0209063_1001185_pt1 | contig 14000 bp, 12 predicted proteins | sample KloWWTmeKNB19Kit_FD_187177 | JGI IMG/M metagenome (GOLD analysis project Ga0209063, IMG submission 187177) | Active sludge microbial communities from Klosterneuburg, Austria, studying microevolution and ecology of nitrifiers - Klosterneuburg... | ecosystem: Engineered > WWTP > Aerobic digester >...
TTTAGTCATGGCGTTTAGCGTTTTAAATTTGAAAGATTTATTTTGTAGCTCTTAAATTATTTAAGATACTACTAAACTCTAAACGCCTTTTTTTATAGCATAGGGGCTTGCCAATAGTGGGGCTGGACATTGGAGTAATCAGCAGCGGTAATTCTGCTGTACTGCGGTTCGGGGCTTGACGAATAAAGCCCAGCTTTAGTTCTTAATATTTAACTTTATCAAAAAACCAGGCAGCGGTTCCGTCGGACGGATTTCAAATATCCCACCATCGGCAATACCTGTTCGTAATAGGCCACCTGCATTTCGGCAACCTTCAGTTCAATCAGTCTTTTCTTATTCATAATTTTCTTTTGGTGCGACTCAAGTTGTGTACACAGATTTTGAGGCGGCATTTAATAAGACAGATTATTTGAAAGCGCTTTCCTGCATTGTAAGTTTTCTTGTGCGACAGAAGCGTAATGGCCGCATTGAGTGACTCCGAAAATTTGTGCGGCGTAGCGCCCTGATTGAGCGACAGGATATGCACGGCCACAGCCAGGCGACAGTAACTCCGATGTCGTACACAGGTTTTAATAGTCGTTTCAGCAGATGGATTATTTAAAAATGTTTTACTGCTTTCATAGTTTACCTTGTGTGACAGAAGCGTAACGGCCGTATTGAGTTACTCCAATGATGCTGCGGCGTAGTGCCCTGATTGAGCTACAGAATATGCACGGCCACAGCCGGGCGACAGTAACTCCGATGTCGTTCACAGGTTTTATAGAGCAAAGAAGTCAGACAGATAATTCAAGGAAGGCTTTACGGTTTTAATGTTGTTGCAAATGGACAGGGCTGCGGATGGAAGTTTTATTACTGTCCATTATTCTAAAGTACAAATATTGTTTACAGGGTAGTAAATGTATAAGAACATACCGGCGGCCTATTACATGGGGTTTGCTGCTATGCTGGCTGACGAATATAAACTCATCGTCCCGTTCGCTTATCATCTTCAGTCCCGGCTTGACTTTTACTATTGAGCTTTTGTACATATCTTCATCTTCGGTTCGCGGCTGCGCATTTGTTCCGGGCTGAAGAATCACGGAATACCAGCACAGACAGCAAGCCCTACCGTTACCGGCAACCCTATCGCAAATTTCCTTAAATTCATGGCAGGACAGAAAGCGACATTTTAATTCATTAGCACCGGTTCCATATAGCAGTCTAAAAATTCTTCTGTGACACCTTTTAATTTTCTCTTTTGACACAACGCATAAAGTTCTTCAACTGCAGAGTAAGAGAAAAAGCGAGTGTTTAAATCGTGGAATTGTGGTTTGTTAGCTTCTTTAATTACTTTATCTCTATCCTCATCCGGTGCGACAATTACATAACGAGTTGGGAACGGTGGAAATTTATCTTTAAAGTTTTTCATCCTTGACAGTCCACTTGTAACACCAGTTGAATGTTCTACTTCCATAACCGCAGGCATCAACTTTCCGTTTTTAAACCAAATGCAATCAATTAGCAAGGCGGCTCTAATTGCGTCATCATAAGCAGACATTAATTTTTCATCTTTGAGCGACACAATTATTCCATCAAATTCACCGAGCTTTTTATTTTGGTACAAAATGCCTTTGTCATTTTGAGCAATCCAAGTTCTAAAACTTAATTGACGACCAATGAAATATAAAGCAACTTGTATTTGTGCATGGCGGCGTTGAATATTAATATCTAAGTCCGTTGACTTTGCATCGGAAGGAACTACCAACGCATCATAAAAGGCTTCAAGTGTTGGAACTTCTGAAATTACAATTTCAGTTTTCGTTTCTTTTACTATCCCTTTTTTGTGCAGTTCATCCGGTGTCCACATTAAATGTTTATGACCACGTTTTACTGTTGGGTTTCCGCCAGTTGTTTCAATACGACCGGGATAACAAAATTGAAATTGCGGAGTATGTGCAAGCAATGCTTCAAGGACACTCCTTGTATTATAGCTTCCACCTAAAACCCTATCAAAATTTATTGGATGGTTCGGACTAAAGGCATTTGCAATTCTCCAAATTAATTCGGATGAAATTGGTTCTACTTTTTTATCCTTTGGACTTTCACCTTTTGCAGTATCCCATCTTTTAATTCTTATTGGACCTTCGGGCATTTCCACTTCAACGATTTGAATAAGTCCCTTATTTTTCGGGTTCAAATAATTATAGGTTGCTGTCTTGTCTAACTGATTAATGAACGCTACTATATTGCTTGCTGTTAATTTGTTCATATGAAACTTTCAGGTCTTTAATCGGGTTGTCGTAAATAAAATTTGTAATGGTTTTTGCAAGTCCATGAGCAGCCATATAAGGAACGCCGTTCCCTATCGTTTTAAACATATCAGTAAGTGTAGTGCTTTGTGGAATTATAAAATCTTTTGGCAAAGATTGTATTGCTAATGCTTCCGCTGCCGAAATTCTTCTTGCTTTATAAGGGTGCAAATGGACTTCATTATTACCATAAGCAGCAGTTGGCGAATATCTCCATCTGTGCAGACGTTTGTAGGACTTTTTCAAATCATCCCCTTCATTAATTACTTTAAACTTTTCCAAACCAGCACGAGGCGTAAAATAATTTTCAGCATTCGGGTGTTTTTCAACATTGTTTTTCTTAAACCAATGCTCAACGGTTAATTCAATCGGCAGACCTTTGGGTTTTGGTTTACTTGAAAATTCTTTAAATTTTTCTAAGCCAGGCCAATTCAACGCAAAAATATCATCAGCTTTATAAAGTGTATTGCTTTCCCAATTAAAATTTTTTATAATCGGCGACCCGTTCAATTTAAAACCAAAATCGCCTAAAACACTTCTTTGAAAACCAATCAAAATAATTCTATCTCTATCTTGTGGTGCTCCAAATTCAATTGCGTTAATGAGTTTTTCAGTAATGTAGTAACCTGCATTAATCAGCTTGACTTTCATTGCTTCAAAGAACTCTCTATGTTTTGTAGTCCTGTATAATCCTTTGACATTTTCAAATAAAAAGAAATCAGGCTTATTGCGACAGATTAATTCAATGTAAGTTCCAGACAGTTTTCCATTTTCTCCGTTTTGACCTTTGTTTTTTCCTGCAACAGAAAAATCAGGACAAGGTGGACCACCAATGAAACCAATTATATCATTTTTTTTTCTTGCTTCTTTTAAATTTTCTGCTAACCACAATGAATTTAGGTTAGTTAAATTTTCTGTTATATCAGCAACTTGATAACCAAAACGAGGCGTTTCAATTTTAAGTTTTTTTCTTGACCCAATATAAATATCAGCAAACGCTTTGTGGTATTCGTTTACAAACAAAGTTTCATATTGACCGGTGGTTTCAAAACCTAAATCTAAAAAACCAGCACCAGCAAAAAATGAGAATATTCCTATTTTATTTTCCATTACGGTTCAAATTTAACTTGTTTTGACAAATTAGCTATTATTTTTAGTATATCCACATACATTTTTATAATAGTTTCGCAGTTTGACACATCACTTTTTGACGGCTCAAAGAAGGGCAGCCGGTAACATGGGGTTCCTATGTATATAGGCCTTAAAGAGTTTATATGGTAAATCTATTATTTTCTTTTGAAAGTAAGAGATGAATAGATTGAATATTTTTATTCACCCCTCACCTTCGCCAGATTTTTTTTGTCCATTTCAAAATTATTTTAACCTCCGCAACTACACAAGTTTTTTTTTGCTGTTGCAGCATCTTTTTATTATTCATTACCAGCATCCTATAAGTAGATCTCGCCTGCAGCGTGACTACAAGTCCCTGTGATTAAATAAATAATAGCTTTCCGCTCTTCCGGCGGAAAAAACAACCAGCTACAGTCTTGCGCAAAGTCAATACTTCGTCGTTTGATTATGTTACGATGACAACCCATGTTTTGTAGTCTGATTGCTGTTACTTAATTGTTTAGATAATGAATGTTTTAAAAAAATATTTTCTGCCTTTATTTTACTATAGATGTTTGATAGGGTTCACCACTCAACCACACATATCTTATCCGGCTTAAGAGTTTTCTGGCAACCTTTACGATGGCTGCTTTGCCATTCTTTCCCCTTTTTATTTGCTCACTGTAATAAAGGGCCAGTGCCGGGTCGGTGCGTTTGGCGGTCCAGGCACATTCTACCAGATCACTTCTGAGCTGCCGGTGTTTTCTTACCGTTATTCTCCCTTTCATTTCTTTTTCTCCACTACTGTGCTCCATGGGCATTAAGCCTATAAAACTGTTTAAATGATAAAAACTTTGGAACCTTTTCATATCACCAATTTCGGTAAGCAATGATGCCGCTGTAAGCGGCCCAATGCCAGTTACGCTTCTTAATAAATAATACAACCGGTTATACTTTTTACTCCGCATCAGTTTGCGGATAGTGTTACTGATGCTTAAGAGTTCTTTGCGCAGTAGTTCCAGTTCTTTAATGAGATAATCCAGGGTAACACGGTTACTTGGGTGAACAAATTTTAAATCATTCAGCCAATTAATAAAATTGCGGCTCCAGTTGGCATTGTCAAATGCTGCCGGAACGGTGGTGCCTGTATAATCTAAAAAGCCTTTCAACCTGTTTTTACAACGCACCAGATCCCGCCAGATTTTTTTGCGCTGGCGTACCAGGTGACGATCGGCTTCTTGTTCCTCCTGCGGAATGAAAACACCTTTGAGCAGGCCGGCACTTAATGATTGACCAATGCCCCTGGCATCCCGGTGATCGGTTTTATACACTTCATCTTTATGGGTGCTGGGAATATCGGCAGGATTGACGACCAGACATTCCACACGCATTTGACTAAATGCCCGTTGTATCCAGTAACCAAACTTGCCACATTCATAGGCACATACATATTGTGCATCAGGAAAACTGTGCTGCAGATAATGAAACAAAGCCTGAGGACTGGGTGGCAGATGAATGTTTCGGATGTATTGGTCGCCCAAATAAATGGAGGCGTTCCAACTGCGTTTGTGGATGTCTAATCCAACATAAACAATTTGATTTTCAAAATTTGCTTTAACTTTAGTCATGGCGTTTAGCGTTTTAAATTTGAAAGATTTATTTTGTAGCTCTTAAATTATTTAAGATACTACTAAACTCTAAACGCCTTTTTTTATAGCATAGGGGCTTGCCAAAATACGGGCGGACGGAAGTTATCTTCGGCTTTTTGTAATTCTATTGTGCTTCATATCGGGCAGACGAATATCTATTTAGCTTTTTGTCGTTATCTTCATCTTCATTTTTTCAATCAGCATTGGTACCGGGCGGACGGAATACTAATTCCCGTACTTCGGCAAGCCCTGTCCGTTAGCGGTCATTGTATAGTCCTGAAATAGGTTGACTCCAAAAATGTGGATAAGTCAACTTAAAACAGGACAAAAAAATGCGACGTAAAACAAGTCCCGATACTTCGGGAAGTAAAAAACAGAGCTCCAACCGGCGGGGAGCGCAGCAATTATTCTACACCGAAGCCTTTAAACAAAAAATCGTAAATGAGGTATTGAGCGGTAAACTCAATAAACGCCAGGCTTCGCTGATCTATGGCATTAAGGGTAATGCCACTATTCTTTACTGGATTAACCAGAGTCAGGGACTGAAAGGCTATGAAGCAAAAGCAAAATCTCCGGCTAACTTTGCCGAAATGAAAAAGAACATTCAGGACAAAAAACTGGAAGAAGAAAACAAAGAACTCAAAGAATTATTACGGGTGGCAGAGCTTCGTGCCGACCTATGGCAACATGCGATTGAAGTAGCCGAAAAAAAATTCAATATTGACATCCTAAAAAAGTATGGTGCCCAACAATCCACTCCTTCCAAAAGCAAAGGCCAAAAGGAAAAATAACGGAAATGTGCGGCGTATTTGGTCGCAGCAAACAGGCTTATTACAAGCAGCTGCATCATAAAGCCGATACCACTGTAAAGGAAGAAACGGTTGTTGGGCTTATTAAAAAGAAACGGGAAATATGGAAACGGGGAAGCGGCCGTAACCTGCATCAATGCCTGTTGCCCGAACTGAAACAACATGGCATTAAAATAGGTAGAGACAAGTTTTTTGAGGTGCTCAGGAACAACCAACTGCTCATCAAATCAAAACGATGCAGAACGAAAACCACTTGTAGTTATCATCATTTCAACCGTTATAAAAATTTAATAGAAACCGCCATACCACAGCGTTGCAATGAAATTTGGGTGGCAGACATTACTTACCTGTGGCTGAAACCGCAGGATAAATTTTGCTATCTCAGCATCATTACAGACCTGTACTCCCGAAAAATTGTAGGCCATTGTGTGCATGAAACTTTAAGTGTAAAAGGTTGCATTGAAGCCCTAAAACAAGCATTGAAAAACAGAAGGGATACAAATCAGCCGCTGATACATCATAGCGACAGAGGCGTGCAATACTGCTGCCATGCGTACGTAAAGCTTTTGCAGAAACAAAACATACAAATCAGTATGACACAAACCGGCGACCCGCTGGAGAATGCCGTAGCGGAAAGAATACACAGAACCATTAAAGAAGAATTTACGACCGACAGGCAGATAAATTTTTGTAATATTGACGAAGCAAAAAAAGAGATAAAGAAGTTCATTGAGTTTTACAACAAGCAGCGGCCGCATAGAAGTGTTGCATGGCTTACGCCCCACCAGGCGCATCAATGTACAGGTATCTTAACCCGGGCTTGGAAAACCTACCGGCGCAAGCAACCTGCATGGGGTGATTTGACAGAGGCATAGGCTCCAAAGTATATATACAAAAATGGCTGCCGGATACAGCAACCATTTTGTAAAGTATAAATACTTCGTCGCATCAGTCTATTCCTGTTCATCAAGATCTCCCCAGAACTTGGATGAAGTCCGCTTCAACTGATAAAACAAAGATGAACAACTAAACTCAAAACGTAAAACACAGCTATCTTATCCCGCTGTGAATAACGTAAAAATGAGTCAACTGATTTTAGGACGAGACAAACTCTATGACGACAGTGCAGACACCAAACTGACGAGCTTTAAACAGGCAGTTTTCAGACAACTTGGTTAACGGACTGACACTACTTCTAAATGCCTACACAAAAAATAAATTTGTAAAAAAAGCCCACCCCGCTCAACGCACAAAACACACTTTCATTTTTTTGCCGACACACAGACCAGCCCAGAAAAAAATGAAAGAGTGTTTTCGCCACCCCGAAAAGAAAAACCAAAAACAAAACCGCCCCGAAAACGGGGCGGTTTCCCTGATATGCGACACTGACAACTGTTTGTTCAAAAAAAGGACAATTTCAGAGAGGGTTTAACCGATAAAATCGCTTAATTTGCGAAAGCAAATATGACTAAATCCAACACATATATTGACCTCTTTGCAGGTTGCGGTGGGCTCTCCTTGGGCTTACACAACGCAGGTTGGAAAGGACTTTTTGCGATTGAAAAAAGTCCAGATGCCTTTAAAACTTTGAAGCACAACCTTATTGACGACAAAAAGCATTTCAGTTGGTGCGACTGGTTACCGCAGACAAACCTTGAAATAAACGATGTAATCAAAAACTATAAAGCTCAACTGACAGCGTTAAGAGGAACGGTGGACTTGGTTGCAGGCGGACCGCCATGTCAGGGCTTTTCAATGGCAGGACGGAGAAACGAAAGTGACGACAGAAACAAACTTGTGAAATCCTACATCAGTTTTATCAAACTGGTTCAACCCAAAATAATTTTCTTTGAAAATGTAAAGGGCTTCACACAAGAGTTTAAGAAAAACAAAGAGAAGGGAAAACAATACTCAAACTATGTTGAGAATGCTTTGAAACGGGCAGGTTACAAAGTGAAAGGAGAATTGATAAACTTTGGCGACTTTGGAATTCCTCAAAAACGAACAAGATTTATTTTAGTTGGAGTTAGAAACGACATAGCGGAAGGCAACAAACAAATTGCAAAATCATTTTTCAAAAAAATTGAGGAGGACAAAAAGCAATTTTTGATAAACAAAAATCTTACAGTCAATACAAAATTGAAAGATGCAATTTCCGATTTGCTAAAGCAAAACGGAACTGTTCAATCACCCGACACAGCAAGTTTCCAAGCGGGCATTTATTCCGAGACAAAAACCCCCTATCAAGTTTTATTGAGAAAAGGAATTGAAAATAAAGTTGCAGACAGTCACCGTTTTCCAAAACACAGACCCGACATCATTGAAAAATTTCAGGTAATTTTAAATACTTGTCAAAAAAACAAAGACATTGATGCAAAGACAAGAGAACGCTTTAATATCAAAAAGCACACAATTATTCCTCTTGACAAAAATGCTAAAAGCCCAACAATTACAACTTTGCCCGATGATTACATTCATTACAGCGAACCAAGAATTTTGACAGTTCGTGAGTATGCAAGAATTCAAAGTTTCCCCGACTGGTATGAGTTTCAAGGCAAATACACAACAGGCGGAAAACGCAGGACACAAGAAGTTCCAAGATATTCTCAAATTGGTAACGCCATACCACCTCTTTTCGGAGAACAAAGCGGATTGGTTTTAAAACAACTGATCAGATAATGGCACAACAACTAAATTTCAAAACAAATGTCCTTCTAAAAAGCATCATCGGTAAAGACCTAATTAACGATGACAACATTGCTGTTTTAGAATTGGTTAAGAATGCTTTTGATGCAAACTCTCCAATTGTCAATGTTATTTTCAATAACATAAAATCAAATGACGACAGCCAGAATAAAACTTATGGCAAGAATTCTTCTAAAATAATCATACAGGATTTTGGAAAGGGTATGAACAATGAAGACATTGAAAACAAATGGCTAAACATTGCATACTCTGAAAAGAAAAATAAAAAGGAAGAGAACAATAGAATCTTAGCAGGCAACAAAGGCGTTGGTCGTTTCTCTTGTGATAGACTTGGGCAGTTTTTGGACATCTACACAAAAACGAAAAATGATAAATCGTATTTCCATTTAAAAATAAATTGGAACGACTTTGAAACAGAAAAGAGAAAAGACTTAAACGAAAAAGAAAAAGAAGAATTAGAGATACAAAAAATTAAGGTTACTCTTTTTGTAATTAGTGAGAAAGAGTTTGAAGCAACGAGTGGTTTCAAACCTTTTAAAGAAGGAGTGATTTTAGAAATTTCAAAATTAAGAAGCCAGTGGGCAACAAAAGAGAAAAAGAAAAATCAAGAATTTTGGAATGTAGATAAGCTTCTTAAACTTAGGAACTATCTTGAAAAACTAATTAACCCAAACCAAACTTTTCAGAAATCAACATTCGCAATTCATTTAATAGCAAAAGAGTTTTCAAAGGATAACAAAGAAGTAACAGGCGAAATAGTAAACAAGATTTTTAATAAACTTGAATTTACAGCAACAAGTATTGATTCTTCCATTGATGCAAAAGGAGAAAAAATATTTACTTCAATTACCGACAAGGGGAGAATTATTTTCATGCTTGAAGAAAAGAATGTTCAATTCAAATTTCTAAAAGATGTTAGGGTTTTCCTTTACTACCTAAACACATACTCCAAAATTTATTTTTCAAAGCAGACAGGGATAAGGTCAGTTGATTTTGGTTCAGTCTTTCTTTTTATCAATGGGTTTATGATTCCTCCCTATGGCGAGACGGACAATGATTGGTTGGGTTTGGAAATACGAAAAGGTCAAGGCAATAGGCGTTTCATTTCTACACGAGAATTAGTTGGACGAATTGAAATAAAAGATTCAGAAAATAATTTCAAAATTGTTTCAAGCAGAGAGGGTGTTGTAAATGACGACCCTTTTGTTCAGCTAACGGAAGCTGGCGACAATAAGAAAAATAAAAAAGATGGTTTCTTCTATTACACATTTAAGCGGTTAGAAAAATATGTTGTTGATGGTTTGAAGTGGGATAAGGTAACTGGCGATGAAGACCTGGAAGAAGACGAATCACTTTCTCAAAAGAGAGCACAAATAATTAAAGATTTTGAAAGTAAAACAAAAAGCAAGTCAGCGAAAGAAGCCCAGAAATTTGAGACATACTATGAAACGGAGATAGAGAAAAAACGAAGAGTTTTTTCTCTGATACAAAATATCATTAGCGTTAAAAAGGAAAACATAGTTGACTTATACATCAACGAAGATTTAATAGTTGAACTTGTTGAAGAAGAAGAAAAGGAAGCAAGGAGGAATATTCAAAAACTATTGAAGGAAATTGATACACTTGAATATTCAAGCATTGAATCCGAACTTGAAAAGATAGAGGCAAACAGAAAATCATTGAACAATGTTTTCAAAGAAGTTCAATCTGTTTCTGATAATTCTAAAAATATAAAAACGCTTGCAGCAATTAAAGACACAAAGGCACTACATGATAAGTTTGAAAAAAGTTATTCCTCATTTATTCAATCAGTAAAAAAACTGGCGTTAGAAAAGAAGTTAGCCGAAGAAAAAGCACAAAAGGAACAGGAAGCGAAAGAACAAAGAGAGGCCGAACTTGAAGCAGAAAGACAAAAGAATACTTATTTACTTGCTACAAGACGAACACTTAGCGAAGATGCAGACGGTCTTATCCATACAATTAAAATCAATAATACCGAAATCAGGGACGGGATTGATAATTTAATTGATGATGTTGTTTCCAAAAATTACACAGAGAAAGACCTTATTAAGAGGCTTGGAAATATTAAAGTTAACGCTGAACGGTCTTTGAAGTTAGCGGAGATTGCAACAAGGTCAGATTTCAAATCGGACATTGAGAAAAGAGACATTGACATTGTAAAATACTTTGAACAATATCTTGAAATTTATAAAAAGACATTTGGCAGAACTGAATTGTCTTTTCAGTTTGAAACGAATAATTCAAAACTCACCAAACGAATCAGTGTTTTGAATTTATCTATTGTCATTGATAATATCATTTCAAACTCTGCAAGATGGAAAGCCAAAAAAGTTAAAATTATATTCAAGAACAAAACAGCAAAATCTCTTTCAATTGTAATTTCTGATGATGGACTTGGACTTTCAAAGAGAATGCTTGCAGTAGGAGATAAAATTTTTGAACTTGGTGTTGGTGATACTCCACCTAATGGTGTTGGTGGTTCGGGTATCGGTTTATATTTTACAAGAGACCTTCTCAAGAAAATGGATGCAACAATTAATTTTTTAGGAAACAATAAACTTTTATCAGGTGCAACCTTTGAAATAATTTTTAAATAGTGCTTAGCCAATGAACGACAAACATGTTTTATTTATTGAAGATGGAGACATAACCGAACAAGTAAATCGGTTAAGAACCGTTTTGAAAAAACAAGGGATTACTTTGGTTGAAACTATTTTCAATTTAAATGAAGCCAAGTTTAGAAAAGAAAATGCTGAAAAGTCAGGTGAAACTATTTTGGATTTTGAAGTTATCAAAACAGCACTTCAGGAAAATTTTATGCTCAAAAAGTTTGACTATGTAATGTGCGATTTCTATTTCAACGACCAAGAAACAAATGGTTTCAGGTTAGTTAAATGGTTAAAGAACGTTTCAAAGAACGAACGAAAATTTAAAATTAGAAGTGCAAAATTTAGTTTGTATTCTTCGGAGAAGGATAAGTATATCAAAGAATTGCTTTCAGAAGAAGAAATAGGCAACTTGATTAAATTGAAACTTGAAGATTTTTATGACAGAACAAGAATAGCCGAGGACTTTGGAACAAGTGTTATACACAACTTGCAAGAATTAAATCTAAAGGAGAAATTTGTTTCTGAACTTGATAAGTATAAAGACATGAAATTTCAAAGTGGGTATCCAAAATTTAAAGACATGACACTAAATGAAATTGCTTCGGAAATTGAAGATGACACACATCATGGAATAGGTTTTCAGGAGGCACTTATTGAGTTAACCATTGCTCACTTAATTAACCTTAACAAAGAATAGAAGTGATTTATCTCATTTATCCAAGCGATGAAACAACTGAATTTCTTTTAGAAATCCCTAAGCGAATTGCAGAGAAACATGGTGAGAAAAGCATTCAAGTAATACAGATGCTTCCAAGTGAAGAATCCTATAAAGAAGTTTTTCAATCAATAGAAGCAATCCCATCTGGTTCAGTAGTAATTTTTATGGGACATGGTCAGGAGGAAAAACTTTGGGGGGCAGAAAATGAATCCTTCGTAAAACAATCCTTTGTTTCAAAAAGCCAAGCAAAAGTATTTTCAGAAAAATTTATCTTTCTTCTTTCCTGCAATTCTAACGATTTCATAAAAGGGACTTTTAGTTTTTCTAAAGCAATAAGTTCAATTGGCTTTGGTAGTTTACCGACAGAAATGGCAGAGGTTGAAAAAAGTAAACGCCTTAAAGAACAAGGAGTCAACGAGGAAACAATTAATAAATACAAGAATTCAATGATTGAACTTGTCTCTGATTCCTTTTGCGATATGATTGAGAGTAAACTTTCATTCTCACAACTTGGAAATAGTTTTCTTTTACGATTGAACAAAAAAATGTCACAAGTAATTTTAGAGGATACAAAAAGCAAAGACAACAGAATTTTAGCGGACTTGCTTTTTCAGATGAAATCAGAAATGGTATTTATTTAAAGAAAGAAAATGCCAACGCACAAAAAAAATACACTCTTAAAAAACGCACAAGCCAACGCTGAAAGCATTTTTTTTAAGAGAGTATTTTTTTCTCCCCCCCCAAAGCCACCCTTCCTTTTTTTACAAATTTATTTTTCCCAACGCACGGACTTTGTGCGTAATCGGACAGACATCGCTTCTAATGTAAATTCCTTCGGACAAAGTGTGTGCAAACTTGACACGCCACATCTTCGGACGGGCAGAAGAGCTACCCATAACATGAACTGTGCACAAAACCAAATAAATCTTAAGGTTTTTGTGAACAGTAATTTGGTTGATATACAGTTCCATTTTTTGCTACTGCAAATACTTGTTTGAGCAACTAATTCATCACAGCTATTAGGGCTTGCTTACCTGTTTAACCGTTTACTTTTAGCCGTTCGTATAAAGTAGGCTCCCCAAAAAACATTACGTTTTAAAAGTAGACAAAAGTCTTAATTTTAAAAATCGCAAAAACTTGAAAAGAAGTCAATTCACCGCCACACATATTACCATCAAATGGAGACATGGGCAGGAAAGGGATGAGCGTAGGAAATGGTGGGTGAAAAAAAAATAGTGTTGCAACACAACACCATTTTTTAAAGAAATTCCATATCAAAATTTTATTTACCTCAAATCCACTTCCTCTACCCCAGGATATTTGCTTTTATTAAAAGCAAATTCAGTGTCGGCAATTGTTTTGTTTGTCTTCATTGTACTTACGGTGTATGTGTAGCGATTGCCTGCATTTTCCAACACTTTGGTACTGTAAATTGTTTTTGCAGCTTTATCCACCTGTACATATACTTTGTGAAATGGCTTGCTTTTATCCGTAGGCGTCATTTCAATTTCCTGAATGGTTTTGCCACTTACTTTCTTTTCACCGGTGAGAGTGTATAAAAAATCTTTATCATAGAAATTAGTAAAAAGCTTCTGAGGTGTTATCATACCACTACCCGACTCTACTTTGCTGATCGTAACTTCATTGGCACCTTTGTCATAATTCCAAACCGTTTTGCCATCACAAAATATTTCCTGACCGTTAAAGCTTACTCTGTATTTCGTTCCCTTTAGTTTGATAGCACCACTTTTATTACTCAAAGCCTTACAAGCAGCATTTTCCACCTTGTAAGAAAAAGTGGCATCCACTGTTGTATAGGTTTTGAATTTATTACTTACACCGTCCAAAATGGTTTTTGCCGCCGGATCGTTCTTGCCCTGGGCAATCGCAAGTATGGGTAGCGCAATCGCTATAAAAAGTATAAATTTCTTCATTTCCTTTGGGGTTTGGTGACTGCTTTTTAAAAAGCGGTGCAAAGATAATTGAATTTACCTCAGTAGGATGATGATTTAATCCCTGAGGTTGTAAGAAATGATAAAGAAAAATTTATTAACAAGTTTTTGCAAATCAACCGAGTGCATCCAAATGCT
>Ga0209063_1001187_pt1 | contig 13972 bp, 9 predicted proteins | sample KloWWTmeKNB19Kit_FD_187177 | JGI IMG/M metagenome (GOLD analysis project Ga0209063, IMG submission 187177) | Active sludge microbial communities from Klosterneuburg, Austria, studying microevolution and ecology of nitrifiers - Klosterneuburg... | ecosystem: Engineered > WWTP > Aerobic digester >...
GACATTTGGCCTCTTTAAGGTCGAAGTCTGGTGGGAGCTTGCCTCGTTGATTACGATCATGGTGTTGGGCCACTGGCTCGAAATGCGCGCCATTTCCCAAGCCCGGGGCGCGCTCACTGCACTCGCCGCGTTGCTCCCAGACACGGCCGAGCGGGTTACCGGCGCGGACGTTCGCACGGTGCCATTATCGGAACTGCACGTGGGTGACGTGGTCCTTGTCCGGCCCGGAACGCGCGTTCCGGCGGATGGCGCCGTCGTCGAAGGCGCCGCCGAGGTCGATGAGTCGATGATCACGGGCGAGTCGAAAACGGTCTCGAAGGAACCAGGGACGACCGTGATCGGAGGAACGGTCGCCGGTGGTGGCAGCCTGCGGGTCCGCGTGACCGCAGTCGGCGAGCAGACCGCCCTCTCCGGTATCATGCGGCTGGTGGCCGCCGCCCAAGCGTCGAGCTCTCGCACGCAAGTCCTTGCCGACCGTGCCGCCGCCATTCTGTTTTATGTGGCAGTCGCCGCTGGCGGGATCACGTTCACCTACTGGTGGCTAGCGGGGGACACCCAACATGCCCTAATCCGAACGGCTACCGTGCTCATCATTGCCTGCCCCCACGCCTTAGGGCTGGCGATTCCGCTTGTGATTGCCATCTCCACATCAGTCGGCGCGCGGAATGGCCTGCTCGTGAAGGACAGGCTGGCCCTGGAAAGGGCCCGCCTGTTGGACATAGTGATCTTCGATAAGACCGGCACGCTGACTCGCGGTGCGCCCGCAGTATCTGGAATTGCGGCTGTGCCTGGCACGTCGGAATCAGAATTGCTTGCGCTTGCCTCTGCAGTTGAAGCCAACTCCGAACATCCGCTGGCAAGGGCCATCGTCGGAGAGGCCACACGCCAAGGCGTGCGCCAAGTGCACGCGGCCAATTTTGAGGCCCTCGCAGGACGAGGGGCGCGCGCCCTCGTGGAGGGCAAGAACATTGCCGTCGGCGGACCGCGTTTATTGGCCGAGAGCAAGACGGCGGTGCCTCCGGAGCTTGAAAAAGTAATGAGCAGCTGGGCGTCGGAAGGACGGACCGTGCTGTCTGTCGTGACCGAAGGACGATTGCTTGGAGCGCTTGCTGTAGAAGACGAGATCCGCCCCGAATCCCGTGAAGCCGTCACCGACCTGCATCGGTTGGGTATCCGAGTCGCGATGATCACGGGAGATTCGAAAACCGTGGCGGACTCCGTCGCGCGGCGCCTCGGGATCGATGAGGTCGCCGCGGAGGTGCTCCCAGGCGACAAGGCTGCAGCCGTCAAGCGGTTTCAAGCGGGTGGCAAGCGAGTTGCCATGGTGGGAGACGGAGTGAACGATGCCCCGGCATTGGCCACGGCCGATGTCGGCATTGCGATTGGCGCGGGCACTGATGTGGCCATCGAATCCGCGGGCATCGTGCTTGTGCATAGTGATCCGCGTGACGTGGTCGGAGCCATTGAGCTCTCTCATGCAACCTATCGGAAGATGATTCAAAACCTTGTGTGGGCGACCGCCTACAACCTTGTTGCGATCCCCGTCGCCGGGGGACTGTTCGTCCGCTGGGGCTTCGATCTCCCGATGAGTGTGGGGGCCGTCGCGATGAGCGCGTCCACGATCATTGTGGCAGTCAATGCGCAGTTGCTGCGTCACCTGAAACTGCGGCGCGAGGTCCTTTGATGAACTGCACGGGGATAATCGGGGCGAACGGCTCAGAACGGCTTGCCAGTGGAGAGGCTGACTGGTGACGCTCTTCATACCGGAGGCGACATGAACTCGCGTGATTGGCATACCCACACGCCGGATGAACTTGAGACGACCTTACAGTCCAATCTGGACGGAGGATTGTCTGAGCGGGAGGCCCAGCAGCGTCTGGCTGAGCACGGCCCGAATGAACTGCCTGCGGCCCCTCCAGTCTCGGCCCTGACTCTCCTCATCGGACAGTTCACAAGCGTCATCATCTGGGTGCTGATCGGTGCCGCCGTCGTATCCGGCCTCCTGCAGGAGTGGGTGGATGCAGCCGCGATCCTCGCCATCGTGCTGCTCAACGCGTTCCTGGGCTTTGTGCAGGAGTATCGGGCCGAGCGGTCGATCGCGGCGTTGAAAAAGCTCTCGATCACCATGGCGCGCGTGATCCGAGATGGGGTGATCCGGTCAATTCCCGCGCGTGAGCTCGTGCCAGGCGATCTCATTCAGGTCGAAGCGGGCGATCGTGTTCCGGCGGACAGCCGCTTGGTCTATGCCACGGGGCTCCAGACCCAGGAAGCCTCGCTGACTGGCGAATCGACCCCAGTCGCCAAATCAGCCGAGCCGATTCTCCACACAGAGGTGCCCTTGGGTGACCGCCATAACATGCTCTTCATGGGGACCATTGTCGTCTCCGGCAAAGGGCGCGCGCTGGTGACGGCCACCGGAGCCCAGACGGAACTCGGAAAGATTGCCGCGCTGATTCACCGAGAAACCCAGGCCGAGCAAGAGGAAACGCCGCTTCAGCGTCGTCTGGAGCACCTCGGCCACACATTACTCTGGCTCTCGCTGGGCATCGTGGTGGTGGTGTTTCTGCTCGGGGCCTTGCGCGGCATTCCGCTGGTGACGATGTTTCTCACGGCCGTGAGCCTGGCCGTGGCGGCGATCCCTGAGGGGCTGCCCGCCGTGGTCACCATCACGCTCGCTCTTGGCGTCACAAGGATGGTGAGACGGCATGCGTTAATCCGCCGCCTTCCCGCCGTCGAAACCTTGGGCTCGACAACCGTGATTTGCTCCGACAAGACGGGGACGCTCACGAAGAACGAGATGACAGTGACGATCCTGTACCAAGGTGGAGAGATCTTCACCGTGACCGGTGAAGGGTATGCGCCAGACGGGGAAATCCGGTCGGACAGTGAGCCCACGACACCGGCTCTGAAACCAGGACTCATGACGCTTTTGCGCGCCTCGGTCTTATGTAATGGAGCTGAGCTGCGGCTGGAGAACTTTCTCTGGCAAATCGTGGGTGATCCGACGGAGGGCGCCTTGCTGGTCGCGGCGGCCAAGGGCGGACTGACAAAGAATGACCTGGAACAGGAAAACCCCTGGCTGGGCGAAGTGCCGTTTGACTCAGAGCGAAAGAAGATGACCGTGGTGCGCCGCACGGCATCCGGGCCTGCGGCCTTTGTTAAAGGCGCCCCGGATGTCTTGCTGCGCGACTGCCACGCCTGGCTCACGCGAGGCGGCGACATCCAGCCGCTCACGGATGCGCTCCGCCAGGAGATCACGGCTACCAACCAACGCCTTGCGTCACACGCGCTCAGGGTCCTCGGGGTGGCCATGCGTCCGCTGGACCAGATCTCGGACGTCTATGACGCTAAGAATCTGGAGTGCGATCTTGTCTTCTTAGGATTGGTCGGCATGAAAGATCCGATCAGGCCGGAAGCGAAGGCGGCGGTTCAGGCCTGCCAGACGGCCGGAATCCGGACCGTCATGATCACCGGAGATCATAAGGACACGGCGGTCGCCATTGCGAAAGAGCTAGGGATCATGGAGCCGGGCAAGCAAGCCATCTCAGGGGCGGAGCTGAACCAACTCTCGGATGAGGAGTTGCGTGATCGAGTGAAGGCAGCGGCGGTCTATGCGCGGGTAACAGCAGAACACAAACTACGAGTCGTCCACGCGTGGAAGCAACAGGGGGCCGTCGTGGCGATGACGGGCGATGGCGTGAACGACGCGCCGGCTCTGAAGGCGGCGGACATCGGGGTGGCGATGGGCATTAGCGGCACGGACGTGACGAAAGAAGCCGCCGACATGGTGGTGACCGATGATAACTTCGCCTCCATTGCGGCGGCCGTCGAGGAAGGCCGGGCAATTTATGACAACATTCGTAAAAGTGTTTACTATCTGCTCTCCTGCAACATCAGCGAAATCCTATTGATGTTGCTGGCGACGCTGTTTGGTCTCCCACTCCCACTGCTTCCGGTGCAAATCCTCTGGATCAACCTGGTTACGGATGGTCTGCCTGCCTTGGCCTTAGCGGTTGACCCGGCGGACGAGGGTCTCATGAGACGGCCCCCTCGCCCGCCGCAGGAGCCGTTCCTCACACGGGCACGCCTGCTGAGACTGTTTGTTCAGGGAACATTCATCGCTATGATCACGCTCCTGGCTTTCTTGTATTGCCTTTACGGCATGGACCTCAGTCTGGACCGAGCCCGCACCCTCACGTTTACGGTAATGGTTACGGCGCAGCTCTTCCATGCCCTGAATAACCGGAGCGAGGACCGATCGATCTTTGCTCTCGGCCTCTGGACGAACAAGCCATTGCTGGCCACAGTGGGGCTGTCCGCGCTGTTGCAGGTCGGCATTGTGTCGTGGCCTCCAATTCAAGGTATCTTTAAAGTCGTCCCCTTCGATCCCGAACATTGGGTTCTGGCAATTGGCATAGGGACACTGCCGCTCGTCGCCATGGAAATCTGGAAGCGAGCAAAAAAGAACGCTGACAGATAGAGCCGGACAGACATCGAGGTCATTCCGTTCGGATTGAGAGCGTGGAAGACCATGATCATCTGGCATCTTACGCCTGACGCCCTGCGTTTTCCGTGCTTCGTGAGTGCAGGGCAGCAGGTCAATCTTCCGTTTGGCACGTCGAGGGGCGCCAACGGACTTTGATCAATGATCTGATCCGGCACCAAGGCGGTGTGGGAATGCAGGTCAGCGCAGAAGCACATTCAAGCAGCCGACAAGTCGAATCGAATTGTCAGCTTGAACGACTCGGATATCGGCTAACCATGTTGAAACGGGGGCTCATCGGCCGTCATTGAGGGCATCAGGTCTTGTCGAACGCAATATTCAGATCGCAAGTGGTTCCGTAACCATGGAATCGGTTAGGTGGTGACATTTGTCCACACAATAGGCCAAAACGGCGTGCTCTTGTGTGCAGGTGAAACCCAGCGGATCGTCGTGCTGCAATGATGATTTCAGATCTGGGAAGGCTCACGCTCTGAGGCGGGCGCCGTTCATTTGACCAAGCACGCGGGCTGATGTACTATCAGAAACGTTATGACTAAACTCTTCCTTCTCCTTCTGCTGTGCCTGTCCGTGTTGTGCATGACCCCGCTCATGGAGAGCCATCACCTGGCCTCAGACCATCTGCACCATGATGCGTCCACCTCCTGCTCGACCTGCATGGGCTCGGCAGCCATGAGTACGGGCGGGATGCTCTTCATCGTACTGGGCCTTTTGAGTCTCATCGTTTCCGCTGCACCTCCTCTCACACTGGTTGCGGATCAGTTCCATCCTCCTCGAACGCGCTGACGCGCCGTTTCCTTTTCCAGACAGTGTGATCAGAGCACCACCTGACAGGTTCGCTTGTCTGCTCCGTTGTGTGTGAACAGCGGATCTATACAGGCGTTCAGAGGAGCACACCCATGCGTACGCAACGACTATTGGCATTGTTCGGCGTCACGATCCTCATTGCTGGCTTCACGGGGGCCTGTGCTCAGATCGAGCAACGGGATAAGCGGTTCTATTACCGAGCGCTCTGGAACTTTGCGCTACGGGAAAATCTGCAAGCGCTCGACATCGAATTTAACGGGGTCGACTTTGGGCATTCCAATCTCTATGAAAACCTGCTGCTCACCGGCGCCAAGGATATCCCTGCGATCGAGGACCGGGCTCGCAAGGAGACGCTCCGGTTTATTGACTCTCGACCAGTTCTCAATCCGAACGAGGAAGCGATTGCGCCGAATTATATGAAATTGGCCTGGAAGGCCCAGAATACCTTCGATGAAGCGCATGCCCTGCATCGGGCCACGTACGATATCTATGTCTCTGACTTGGTGGACAAAGAGACCGCCATCCGAAAAGTGGTGGCGTTTTATCGGGACAGTCAGTATGCGATTACGGCCAAGCGGCTAGATCATCAGCGTCTGGATACCTTTTCCTATTCCAAATCGTTCCGCCGAAAGTTCCCGCTCTTCAACGCCACCATCTGGGCCTATCACTATCTGCAAGTGGCGGTGTATGACCCGTTGGGCGCAGCCCCGACTCTGGCCGTCAAAGATCACGTCGTGGAACCGATCCTGCGCAGCTATCACGGCTATCTCGACAAGCCACCGGTGGAATGGACCTTTATGCCCATGACGGAGGAGTTGAGCCCGAAGTTCGCTGCGGAATATCCCGAGATCGCCAACATCTTCGATAACCTCCACATGATGCATGACAACATCAGTGACATCCTGACCACCGATCTCCTCCCGACATGGGAGGAGAAGCGCAAGGAAATCTACCGCGTGACTCAGGCGTACTACTGGGCCAGTGCGGATGCCACGAATCCCTTCATCGTCCCTGATGGACAACCTCACCACTCGGGCTTGACCCCAGTTATAGAACCTGGAGCGCCGGGCGAACACTCCGGGCATTCAGGAGGTCACCAGTGAAAATGAATACTTCCAGGGTTGTCTTACTGTTCCTGCTGATGGTGCCAACCGTCGTCTGGGCGTTGGACCACGACAATCTGGACCCTAACCGTCCCATTGCCATTGAAGATGCCTATGTGGTGCCGAAAGGAGAGATCGGGGTCGAGGGAGGAATATTATTTAGTGACCGCAAGCGAGGGGAAAGCCGACTCGTGTTCCAGCCTCAGTTGATCATCGGGGCATTTAACAATACCCAACTGGAGCTGAGCAGCGATGTGTCGACAGACCCGAGGTCCGTCGTGGGGGATGATAAATCCGGCAATCTCACGGTCGGCGCGCTGTATAACTTCAATACCGAGACCCTGAGCCTGCCGGCCTTTGCAGCCCGCGTGCAACTGGGGTTTCCCACCGGTGTGAATGCGAAGGGAGTGGATACCGCGGTGACTGGGGTCATGACGCGCTCGTTCGGGCGATGGCGAGCCCATGTGAATGTGGGGTATACGTTTCTGGGATCGCCACAGGGCTTGGAACGGTCGGGAACGTACCGTGTGGTGGCGGCGGTGAGTTATCCCCTCGGGTATCCGACCAGTTTTCGCGATACCATTATTGCCAACGTCTTCACCCGCCAATCTGATCTGGTTGGCCAACGGAATCCGACCGGGATCGGGATCGGCCTTCGGCATCAGGTCAGTTCGCGAGTCGTCGCCGATATCGGCATCGGGAGTGAGCTATTCGGGCCGGTGGATCGATCCGTGTTTTTCAGTACCATTGGACTGTCGGTTGGATTCTGAGAATGGAAAAGCTTTCGGCACTCACACATTTCGAGCTCTGAGTTTCCCTCGTGGCAGTGGCCCTGCCGGACAGCGAGGGCCGTCGGTCCTCGTCAAACAACAACAGACGGTGCTATTTGCATCGGTCGTCTAACCGTATGGTGTTTCGCTCCACCGCGCGGAGAGAGGAGAAACCTCGGGTCGTCATAGGCCTAAAGGCAAGTCATCATCACTACTGTGTCTGAGCCACAACATTTCAGGTGGAAGTGGGTCGGATCGCCGCTCCAATGCCGGTGGGATGGTCAATGTAACGGTGTCCACTCTGCGTAATCCCGTCGGAAATGTCGTCACGCGGCGCTCAGAGCTTCGCCGGTTGATAGGATACGGCGTGCAGCAATGATAGGCCCCTGTATGGATGGCGTTGATTGATGAGGGCAGAGAACTGTGCTACGCTGGGTGCACAATGCGACTAAGGCATGGCAACGCATCATGGATTCGCCTCGCGATTCTCATGTGGGCGTCCTTATGGGTGCTGGCGGTGCCATTGGTCCATATCCATCCCGAGGCCGATCATCGCCATGGGGCCTCGGATCACGTGCATGGCGGTACGGTCCACACAGTTTTCTCCACGGACTTGGTTTGTGAGTTCTCCGGCCATGATCATGCCTCGGTCGCAACGGCGAAACCCACTGTCCGCTCCATGTAATTACGCTCCTACCTCACGGGCCGGAGCACCTTGCAATTGATCTGGTTCTCGCTTTCTCCGGAGAGCCGCAAGTCGGCCAAGGTACCGCGCTGGAGGTGGCCGCACGTTCCTTCCACGCGAACCTGCCCGCGCCACCTCAGGCCGTGTGGCAGCCGCAACCCAGTCCTTCGCCAACCACTGTGCTCTTGGTAACCACCTTTTCCTCTCGCCCTCCCCCGACTGTTTGACCCACGCTTATTTTCAGCTCTTCACGCTTCAATGTAGTTATAGGCGCTCAGCACGGCACGTCCGTGGTTACGTGTGTAACGGATGTCGCCCGCCAAGGTGCCGATGAGGGAGAACCAACATGAGACCTACACTCGTGGGGAGAATTATCGCCGTGCTCGGATGCGCGATGATAGTTGAGTCATATCCGACGGCCTATGCCACCGAGCTGAGCCAGGGCGGATACACACTAAGCCAAGTTGTACAACTCGCGCTCCAACACAACCCGATGATGAACGGTGCGGAGGCAGTTCTGGAACAGAGCCAGAGTCAGCGGGTGACGGCCGGCGCCTACCTGAATCCCACCATCTCGGGGTCGGCCGGCCGCGGGTCGATTCGTGATCCCAGCACCGGTGTTTCCGTCACCGAACGGACGATCACAGTGGAGCAGCCGCTGGAGTGGCTGGGCAAGCGCGCAGCCCGACAACGCGCCGCCGACGCCGGTGTGGCCGGCGCCCTCGCCGGCATGGACGAAACCAAAGTGCTGGTCATGACCGAAGTAAAAGGGGCGTTTTCCCAATTGCTCTTGGCGCAACAGGATGCACAGCTTGCGAGGGAGAACCTGAAGACGGTCGAAGACCTCGTGAAATTGGTGAGTGCGCGGGTCGGCACGCGGGAAGCGCCGAAATTCGAGTTGGTCAAAGCAACGGTTGAACTCCAAAAAACACGGAAGGATCTGGCGAGGGCGGACAACGCGTTGCTGGTGGCCCGTGCCAAACTCAATACGGTCACAGGCAAGGCCCTCGGAGAATCATTTGCCATCCAGGGGGAGTTTGAAACGGCGAGGTCGGGTCTGGAACTCCGTGTCCTGATGGAGCAGGCACTCGACCGACATCCTGCCCTTCGCCGACAACAGAAAGCGGTCGAGCAGGCCGAATTTACAATCGAGCAGGAACGCGCCTCGCGCATGCCGAACGTGGCCGTGATCGGCCAGTATCATCGAGAAGCCGGTGACGAATCCATCACGGCAGGGCTGAGTGTGCCGCTGCCCCTGTGGTATCGCCGACAGGGAGAGATCGGGACGGCGATGGGAGCTCATCGACGAGCGCAAGCCGAACGGGCTCGCATGCAGCAGGAACTGGAGCAGACCATCACGCAGCATTTTCAGGAGGTGCGGACCGCTCAAGAGCAGATGCAGGTCTTCGAGCAAGGACTCCTCTATCAGGCCAAAGAAGCGTTCGACATCGCCCAGTTCAGTTTTCGCCATGGAGTGGCGAGTTTGCTCGAAGTCATCGATGCGCAGCGTGTCTATCGCCAGACGCTCCTCGAATACGCGCAAGCACGAGCCGACCATTCCATCGCGCTGGCCCGGTTGGAACGGGCGGTGGGAGGATTGCCATGAGCTTCTGTGTGGGACTCCCTTCATCACCGGTTCCGCTACGGATCGCCTTGCTCCTGTTGGTAGCGATCGGTCCTCCGTCGTGTCAGTCGAAGCAAGAAGATGCGCCGAAGCCACCTGCCACGGCAGCCACGGTACCCAATGAACCCGGTATTATCGAACTGCCTGATGGAAGTCCGACACTCGCGCGCCTTCAAACAGATCGAGTTGCTCTCCGTCCGATCCGCACGGCTCTCAAGGCCCAGGCAGGGAAGGTTTTGGCCAATGAGAATCGATTAGCGCACCTCAGTGCGCGAGTTCCAGGCCGCATCGTGGCCGTCTACGCCGATCTTGGCGATCGAGTCAAGGAAGGCGATCGGCTGCTGTTGCTCGACAGCCCTGCCTTTGGAGAAGCCCAGTTGGAATATCGCAAAGCGCGGACGACGTTGAGCGTGACGGAACAGGCCCTCGAACGGGCCAAAGCTCTGATCGATCGCGGCGCCATTGGTGCGGGCGAATATCAACGGCGCGAGGCCGACTATGAGAACGCTCGAGCCGATCTGCACGAAGCGGAGGAGAAGTTGCATTTACTCGGCATGACGGAGCGGGAGATCCGGCGGCTGGCAGCCAAGACCTTGCCCCATGCGGAGGTCGCGCAGGTATCTTTGCGAGCTCCCTTTACCGGTGATGTGATCGAACGGAGCGCGACCATCGGCGAAGTCATCGACCCAAATAAGACGCTTTTCACGGTAGCCGATCTATCGACCGTCTGGGTGCGCGCCGATTTCCCGGAGCAGCAAGCCGGTCGGCTGAAGACCGGGCTCACCATCGAGCTGCGGGTATCGGCCTATCCGGACCGGATGTTTCAAGGCGCCATTACCTATGTCGGGGCCGTGATCGATCCGGCCACACGCACGATCACGGCGCGCGCGGATGTGTCCAACCCCGACGGCCGATTGCGGCCGGAGATGTTCGCCGAGGTCACGTTGATGACGGACGAGCAATCCGTCTTGAGCGTGCCGCGCGGGGCGGTGCAGCAGGCCGGCAGCCGGACGGTCGCGTTTATTGTTCGGGGACCTCGTCGGTTTGAATCCCGCGAGATCACCATCGGCGAGTCGTCGGATGACTACGTCCAGGTCAAAACCGGTCTTGCTGTGGGGGACGAAGTCGTGACGCAGGGCAGTTATGCCCTGAAGTCAGAGTTGCTCCGCGAGCAGATGGCGACGGGAGGCCCACTATGATCGAACGGCTGATCCGTGCCGCGCTGGAACAACGACTCCTCGTGCTGCTTGCGGTTCTCGGACTGATCGTGGGAGGTGTCGCGGCATTCCGCCATCTGCCGATTGACGCCTTTCCCGACGTCACTCCGGTCCAGGTTCAAGTGATCACCCGGGCGCCGTCCCTGGCTCCTCCGGAAATCGAACGCCTCGTGACCTTTCCCCTGGAAATCGAGTTGACAAACCTGCCGGGAAAAACGGAACTGCGGTCGGTGTCGCGGTTCGGGATCTCAGTCATTACGGTGGTTTTTGAGGACAGGATGGATATCTATTTCGCCAGACAACTCGTCTTGGAACGGGTGCTTCAGGCGCGATCCCGGCTTCCACAACACGCCGAGCCGGTGCTTGGACCGGTCAGTACGGGACTGAGCGAAGTCTTCATGTATCTCGTCGAGGGTTCGACGCAGAGCCTCATGGATTTGCGGACCCTTCAAGATTGGGTCATCCGCCCGATGCTGCGCGCCGTCCCGGGCCTCGCGGATGTCGATACGTTGGGCGGCTTGGCGAAACAATATGAAGTGCTGGTCGATCCTAATCGATTGACGAGCTTTGGGCTTACGTTGCGCCAAGTACACGCTGCCGTCGCAGGGAACAATCAAAATGCCGGGGGCAGTTACATCGAGCAGGGCGGAGATAAATTGGTCGTCTACGGCGTAGGGTTGGCCCGCTCTGCGGTAGATTTGGGACAGATCGTGGTGGCTGCGCACAAGGGCACTCCGATTTATCTCCGGGACATCGCCCAGGTTCGCCAAGGGACCGCGATCCGGTTGGGGGGCGTCACGCGTGACGGGAAGGGGGAGGTGCTCGAAGGGATTGCCGTCATGCTGCGGGGTGGCAACAGCCGGGAGATTGTCTCAGGGGTGAAAGACAAGGTCGAGCTGATCAACCAGGTGTTGCCGGCCGACGTCATACTGGTCCCGTTCTATGACCGCATCGAACTGGTGGCCCGGGCGCTCGCAACAGTCGAGCGAGCCTTGCTGGAGGGCGCCGCGGTCGTCATCCTCGTGCTGTATCTCTTTCTGAGAAATCTTCGTGGCGCGCTCGTCGTGGCCATGACGTTACCGCTCGCCACATTGGCCACATTCGTCATCATGCAACAAGTCGGCCTGTCGGCGAATCTGATGTCACTGGGCGGCTTGGCCATCTCACTGGGGATGATCGTCGATGCGGCCATCGTGCAGGTGGAGAATGTCGAGCGCCATCTGGGCGAGGAGACCAAGGGCCGAGCCCTCTCAATCGCCGACCGTTTGCCCGTTGTCTTACGCGCCGTCTTGGAAGTGCGGCGGCCGAGCCTCTTCGGGGAATTGATCATCGCGTTGACCTTCATCCCGCTCCTGACTCTACAAGGGATGGAAGGCAAGATGTTCATTCCGCTGGCCATGACGGTGGTGATCGCTCTCCTGAGTTCCTTAGTGCTCTCGATGACGGTGGTCCCGGTGCTGGCGGCGGTGCTCATGAAGCAGCGTGTCACGAAAGAGGGCGGGCGCCTGTTGGAGCGTGGCCGGTGGCTGTATCGGCAGATGTTGGAGGGGGCCATTCGCAGAACTCGTCTGGTCGTCCTCGCGGCGGCCGGGGTGCTTGTCGGCGGGGCGGCCCTGGTCCCGTTCATCGGTCGGGAATTCGTCCCGATCATGGACGAAGGCACGATCGTGGTGAATGTGGTACGGCTTCCGAGCATCAGCCTGAGCGAATCGCTGAAAATTTCAGGGGAAGTCGAACGGTTGTTGCTGGAGATACCGGACGTGCGCTCCGTGGTCTCGCGCACGGGAGCCAACGAACTGGGGACGGATCCGATGGGGATGGAACTCAGCGATGTGTACGTCTTACTCAAGTCCGAGTCCGAGTGGCAGGCGCAGTCCAAAGCCGAGATCGAAGAGCAAGTCCGCCGGCGACTGGCGCAAGTGCCCGGCATCGCGTTCGGGCTGTCCCAGCCGATCGCCATGCGTGTCGATGAACTGGTGTCGGGAGTCCGGTCTCAGGTCGCGGTCAAATTGTTCGGCGATGACCTTGAGACGTTGCGGGTGAAAGCAGACGAGATTGCACGGGTGCTGCGGCAAGTGCGAGGCATGTCTGATCTCCGGGTCGAACAGGTGTCGGGTCTGTACTATCTGAAGATCGACATCGACCGTGCCAGGATCGCACGCCACGGGATCAACGTGGCCGATATCACAGAGGTGATTGAAGCCGTCGGTGGCGGGATTGCCGCAGGCGAGGTCTTCGAAGGGCAGTGGCGCTTTCCAATCATGGTACGATTTCCGGATGATCGGCGCGCCGATGTCGAGTCGATCGCGGCGTTGTGGGTGACGGCCCCGGACGGCTCCCGGATTCCGCTCCGGGATCTGGCCGAGATTCGGATTGTGGACGGGCCGGCCCAGATCAGCCGCGAGCATGCGAGCCGCCGGATTGTGATCGAAGCCAATGTGGTCGGGCGCGACCTGGTCGGCGCGGTCGAAGAGGCACAAGCAGCAGTGGGTCGTCTGGTGCAGTTTCCGCCGGGCTATTATGTGATCTGGGGTGGCCAATTCGAAAATCAACAACAGGCGATGGCGCGCTTGGCCATTGTCGTTCCTCTGGTCGTTGGACTAATCTTTCTCCTGCTTTTTTTCACCTTCGGAAACCTGAGGCAAGCGGCGCTCATTCTCCTCGCGATTCCGTTTGCGATGGTCGGCGGCCTCCTGGCGCTCTTGCTCGGAGGATTGTATCTCTCGGTTCCGGCCTCCGTCGGCTTTATCGCCTTGTTCGGTGTGGCGGTGCTCAATGGGGTGGTGAAAATCGCCTACATCAATCAGCTGAGGGAACGGGGGATGCCGTTGGACGAGGCGGTGCTGACCGGCATGGTCCTGCGCTTGCGCCCTGTCTTGATGACCGCGGCCGTCGCGATGATGGCGCTCCTTCCTCTGCTGCTGGCCAGTGGCCCCGGTTCGGAGATACAACGGCCGCTCGCGACGGTGGTGATCGGGGGGTTGTTTTCATCCACGGCCTTGACCCTCGTGGTCTTGCCGGTCCTCTATCGCTGGATGGAGCACCGACTCGGTCAACGACGCGAAGCCGAGTCCTCAACGCTCCTTCCAGGGCTGGCAGCGAGGCGACGACCTGAAGCCTGAGGCTGGGATCGTGTCAAACAATCAGTGGGAGGGCTAAGCGCGGAGGTCAATGGGTCTTGAGAGTCGCCTCACGAACCATTTTCCAATCGACCTTGGCGGAGAAGGCCGTCGAAATATTAACAGTTGGCAGGCTCTTTGGAAAA
>Ga0209063_1001188_pt1 | contig 13967 bp, 9 predicted proteins | sample KloWWTmeKNB19Kit_FD_187177 | JGI IMG/M metagenome (GOLD analysis project Ga0209063, IMG submission 187177) | Active sludge microbial communities from Klosterneuburg, Austria, studying microevolution and ecology of nitrifiers - Klosterneuburg... | ecosystem: Engineered > WWTP > Aerobic digester >...
CCAATTTAGGTATTCTTCCGTTGAATTTCGATTTTGCTTCTGCACCAATTCTTTCTACTACCGGTGTTGCCAAATCTATACCAACATCTGCAGTTTCATCTGCAGAAAATATTCCGGGTTGGGTGCGATCAATTCTTCCTTCACCTACTTTTTTCCCGTCTATATAGAGTGTGCCCATACCACCTTTTCCGGGACCGCCGCCATCGTAGGCAAAATCAAATTTTATTGTGTGTTTTCCTGAAGTTAATTTCTGATTGGATTCAACTGTATAACGATTAATTCCTAGGAAATTATAGTCATAAGCTACTGTTCCATTAATTACATATAAAGCCCATCCGCCAAATCGTCCGGCTTGTGCAATTAGAATTCCATTGGCTGATTTGTCTGCAGAAATTTCGATATCTGCCGTGATGGTTTTTGATTTGTTTTTTATATTAAGAAAAGAATTTTCAGGAATACCTACCATTCCTTCCGCGAGAATGAGTGATGTACGGTCCCCTAAAAGTGTTGGTCGGCCCACAGCTGCTGCATCTAACCTTTCAAACAAACGGTCATCTACGGGAAGTGCAAAATTTTTCTCTGCTTCCTTCATAAACAAAGCTTGGAGTTCTTTTAATTTATCAGGATTTTTATTAGCGAGGTTGTTAACAAGGCTAAAATCAGTTGGCATATAATAAAGTTCCCAAATATCCTCAGTTAACGGTCTTCTAACTTTTTGTTCCCATGGTGCTCTGTGAATAGTACGAGCATACCAACCTTCGTGATACATAGCACGGTTACCGGCCATCTCAAAATATTGAGTGGTGTGTTTTTCATTGACAGCAGCTTCATTAAATGAGTAAACCAAACTAATGCCATCCATCGGCCGTTGTGCAACCCCATTGACCATTTTTGGCTCAGGCAAACCGGCAGCTTCCAAAATTGTTGGTGCAATATCAATTACATGACTAAATTGTGTGCGTAAACCACCATTGGATTTGATGCCTTTAGGCCAGCGAATTGCCATCCCTACCTTAGTTCCACCTGGGTCTGATGCAATTTGCTTGGTCCATGAGTAAGGCGTATCGAACATTACTGCCCAACCGGCTGCCATGTGCGGATAAGTTTCAGGACCGCCCCATTTATCTATTTTTTTAAGCATATCCTGAACTGTTTCCTGAACTCCATTGAAATAGGTCATTTCGCTGAACATACCATTAGCACCACCTTCGGCACTGGATCCATTGTCGCCATACACAAAAATAATCATCGTATTATCGGATTGTCCGGTAGCTTCTACAGCATCCAATAAACGACCAATTTCATAATCAGTCATATCTAAGTAACCTGCGAAGACTTCTGCTTGGCGTGTAAAAAGTTTTTTCTCATCCACAGAAAGTTTATTCCATTGTTGAATGGCTTCGGGTTTTGGTGCCAATTTCGTTCCTTTGGGAACAATACCCAATTTAATTTGACGATCTAAAATTTGTTGACGCATGACATCCCAACCTCCATCAAATTTTCCTTTCCATTTATCGATATATTTTTGCGGAACATGGTGTGGAGCATGGGTAGCACCCGGTGCAAAAAACATAAAATAAGGCTTATCCGGCGTCATTGCTTTTTGAAATTTCATCCAGGCCACAGCTTGATTGGTCATGTCATTCATAAAATGATACTCCGGATCTTCAGGCAATTCAACCGGATGTGTTCCATCATAAATAAAGGGAGCCCATTGATTGGTTTCACCTCCTAAGAACCCATAAAATTTATCGAAACCTTGGCGGGTTGGCCAGCGATCAAATGGTCCGGAAATACTGGTTTCCCATACGGCAGTTTCATGCCATTTCCCAAAAGCACCGGTACTGTATCCATTCAAACGGAGCATTTCTGCAACGGGTGCAACTTCGGCAGGAATTTCACCTGTACCACCAGGCAAACCTGTGCCCATTTCAGTAATGAAACCCATGTTATTCACTTGGTGATTTCTACCACTTTTTATTGCGGCTCGAGTAGGTGAACACACGGCAGTTGTATGGAAATTATTGTAATGTATTCCCTCGTTTGCAACCCTGTCAAATGAAGGAGTACTTACAGGTCCGCCAAAAGCACTCGTGCCTGCAAAACCGAGGTCGTCAACCAGCACTAATATTACGTTTGGAGCTCCTTCGGGAGCTTTAACCTCAACTCGTTCAGGTACGGAAACATTTCGAACATCAAGCTCTTTTGATGTTTGCCTCGCAGGTGTTTTGATTGGTAGTGAACTACGGTCAAGTTGCTGACCAAAAAAGGAATATGAAAATGTCAATAAAATGACACTCAATGTTAATTGTCTATAATTTTTCATTGGAAAAGCAGATAAATTAGTGTTTATAAATTACGCACTAAATTTACAAAAAAAAAGATTAAACTAAATTTTTATAAAACTTTTAAAAGAAAAAATAAATCTTTACTTTTTACCAATTATAATTTTCAGACATTCTTTTAAACTGATCTCTTCATTAATTTCTCTCCAAAGGCTTTTAATACCATTTTTTTATCGCCTGAAATTTGCATCTGCTCTAACGTTTCAAATGCTTTGGATGTATAATCTTCTATCGCTTTTTGAGTTGCTGCAGATGCTCCGGAATAAGTGAAGAGTTCCTTAACCGAATCTATTTTATCTGAATTGTCTTCCGGTTGAATGGAATACAAATGCAATAATTGATCACGTTCCTCCGCTTGTGCAAATTCTATTGCTTTGAGGTATAAATACGTTTTTTTATTTTCAATAATATCACCACCTACTTGTTTACCAAACGTTTCAGGATCACCAAAACAATCTAAATAATCATCTTGTAACTGAAAAGCAATACCTAAATTTAATCCGAAATCATAGATATAATTTGCGTTTTCTTCGGAAGTTTCGGCAATAATAGCACCCATTTTCATGGCAGCTCCCACTAAAACGGCCGTTTTATATTCAATCATCTTTAAATAGTCAGAAATCGTCACGTCATCTCTGGTTTCAAAATCAACGTCGTATTGTTGCCCTTCACAGACTTCCAATGCTGTTTTGCTGAATAATTTAGCTAATTCTTTAAAAATAGCCGGTTCGTAATTCTCAAAATACTGATACGCTAAAATCAACATGGCATCACCGGATAAAATGCCGGTATTCAAATTCCACTTTTCATGAACGGTTACTTTTCCTCTTCGCAACGGAGCATCGTCCATAATATCATCGTGAACTAACGAAAAATTATGGAAAACCTCAACCGCAGTAGCCGCAGGAAGTGCTTTTTCAAAATTTGTATCAAACACTTCTGCTGCCATTAATGTTAACACAGGTCGCATTCGTTTGCCCCCTAAACCTAAAATGTAATCAATGGGTTCATACAAATTTTTAGGGTCGCGTAAAAAATGTTGTTGCTGAAGATAGTTTAAAAAATGTTCCTGATAAGCTTGGATTGAATGCATGTTCAATTAATAGATTGTGTTATAGATTCACAAAGAAAACCAAAAAAAGCCGAATGCGAAAATTGCAGGAAACATTCCATCTTTTAACAAATGTTAAATTTATGTAAATACTTTGGAAACTATTTTGGTGTTAAAAGTTTCCTGTTTACATTTGTCCCTGATTTACTGATAAAAGTATAGTGAAATTCATTTATAAAAAACAATCTATTAAAACTCACTAATTATGAAAACAAAATGGATGATGGACCCAAACCAATCAGATATCTTAATTAAGATGAGACATTCCATTGTGGCTTATATGACAGGTACACAAAATAAATTTGATGGATATGTTGAAATGAAAAACAATGAAATTGAAGCCGCATCGGTAGAATTTTTGATCAATGTAAATAATAATGAAACCATATTAGAACCTAAAAAAGCACATTTAAAATTGAATAATTTTTTAGATAAAAAAGAATATCCCATTATCAGTTTTAAATCTACTTCTTTTGAAAAAATAAATAACAACATAAATTTTTTGAAAGGTAACCTAACTATTAAAAATATAACTAAAGTAATTGAGCTTGATGCTGAATACCTTGGAATCAAATCATATAACGGAACGGAAAAAGCTGCCTTCGAAATAACCGGTGATATTAATAGAAAAGATTTTGGTTTAGCCTTTACTTCGTTTAATCAAGCCGGATACCTATCAAGCGGGAATAATATTAAACTAATTGCAAATTTGGAATTTACAGTTTAATAAAAAAGAAAAATGAAAGAGAAAATTATTGCAAAAGCCACTGATTTGTTCCTGAAACTTGGATTTAAGAGCGTTACCATGGATGATATTGCCGGCGAAATGTGTATTTCAAAAAAGACAATTTACAAATATTTCTGCAACAAAGAAATTCTAATTGCAGAAACAACGGAAATTGTTCACAAAGCAATTCATCAAAGCATAAATACCGTCGTAGCTAAAAATCATAATGCGATTGAAGAAAACTTTGAAATTAGAAAAATGTTTAAAGAAATGTTTAAGTCAGGTGAAGATTCTCCCTCTTATCAACTAAAAAAACACTATCCGGAAATCTACAAAAAAGTGATGTCTCGAGAAATAAACGAATGTAATTTCACTTTTAAACAAAATATTGAAAGAGGAATCAAACAGGGTTTGTATCGAAAAGATCTTAATCCGGATACTTATGTTGGATTTTATTACACCTTAATTTTTAACATTAAAGAGAGTACTAGTTCAGAAAAAGAATCAAGATTTTTAGAATTACAAGCATTAGAATACCACATCCGGGCAATGGCCACAAAAGAAGGAGTCTTAGAACTCGAAAAACAATTACATAACTACACTTTATAATGAAGACATTATTTTTAATTCCCTTATTAGTTTTTGGCTTAACGGCAGAAGCCCAAGTTGAAACATTAACGTTAAAAGATGCGTTAACCTATGCTTTGGAAAACAAAGCCGAGGCTAGAAAATCTCGATTAGAAATAGAAAACAGCGAATATCAAATACAAGAAATTCGCTCTAGAGCACTTCCACAAATTTCTGCAAATGGAGGTTTAACATACAATCCTGTTTTGCAAACAAATATTTTAGACGGAGCAATATTTGGTCAGCCCGGACAATCTGTTCAAGTAGCTTTTGGTCAAAAATGGACTTCAAATGCTGGGGTTTCTTTAAACCAAGCATTATTTGATCAAACAGTTTTTACGGGATTAAAAGCTGCAAAATCTACAAGAGAATTTTACCAATTAAACAACCAATTAACTGAAGAACAAGTAATCGAAAGAGTTGCCAATAGCTACTATTCTGTTTACGTTCAACGCGAACGATTAACTTTATTAGATAGTAATTATATAAATTCTACAAAAGTTAGAGACATTGTAAAAGGACAATATGACAACGGATTGGCGAAAAAAATTGATTTGGACAGAATCCTTGTAAAAATATCAAACATTGATACGGAGCGTCAACAAGTTAAAAATCAAATTGAATTGCAAGAAAATGCATTAAAATTCTACATGGGAATGCCTATTGAAAACCAATTTGTAATTCCTCAAACTGAATTTGAAGTAACTCCTATTTCGCTAGCAGAAGTTCCAAATACGGCAAACAGAAGTGAATATTTACTCTTAAAAAAACAAGAAGAACTTTTAGAGTTTCAAAAAACTGCTATTAAAGGAGAATATTATCCTACACTTTCACTTGTAGCTGGATATAACTATTTAGGACAAGGTCCAGAAATGCCTCTGTTTGCAAAACCTGCCGACGGCGTTTATTGGTCGGACTATTCTGCCATTGGATTAAATTTAAGAATCCCCATTTTTACTGGTTTCGGAACTCGTTCTAGAGTGCGACAAGCAGATATTGACATCCAAATACTTCAAGAAGATATTAAAGACACGCAACTCGCTCTCGATTTAGATTATAGAAATGCGAAAGCTCAAATTGAAAACAACTTAATAACCATTAAAAACCAAAGTGAAAACATGAAGTTGGCCCGTGATATTTTGGATAATACTAAAAATAATTACCTTCAAGGGTTGGCAACTTTAACTGATTTATTAGACTCCCAAAATGAATCACTAGACGCACAAAACAATTATACAAGAGCAATTTTAAACTATAAAATCGCTGAAATCGCATTAATTAAATCAAGAGGAGAACTTAAAACACTATTAAATTAACAAAAAATGAAAAAGACACTATTAATAATAATTACAATTGTAGCTTCATTAGCCCTAGTTGGGTATGTTTTAACTAAAAACAAAGCAGCAAACAAAGCCAAAACAGATATTGTTGCAGAAAAAAATGCAGCTGTTTCTGTAAAAGTAGCACAAGTAAAGACAGAGAATGTTTCGTTAGATTTTGTCGCTAATGGTAACTTTGCTCCTACGCAAGAATTAAATTTTTCTGCTGAAAAATCAGGAAAAGTAATTAGTGTTTTAGTTGATGAAGGTGACTATGTGAAAGTTGGACAAACATTAGTAATTGTGCGAAGTGACGTTATAAACGTAAATGCTCAAACTGCAAAAGCTGCTTACGAAAATGCTAAATCAGATTATGCTCGCTATGAAAATGCCTTTCAAACCGGTGGAGTAACAAAGCAACAATTAGATCAAGCTAAATTACAATTAACAAATGCTCAGTCTAACTTAACACAAGCAAACATTAACGTTGGCGACACTAAAGTAAAAGCTCCAATCAAAGGATTCGTCAACAAGAGATATATTGAACCGGGATCCATTTTAACAGGAATGCCTGCAACACAAATGTTTGAAATTGTAGACGTTTCTAAATTAAAATTGAAAGTTACCGTAAACGAAAGTCAGGTGGCTAGTTTAAAAATTGGAAATACTGTTGACGTAACTTCTAGTGTTTTCCCAGACAAAGTAGCTAAAGGTAAAATCATTTTTATTGCTCCAAAAGCAGATGAAAGTTTAAATTTTCCAGTTGAAATTGAGATCACAAATAGTGCTAACAGCGACATTAAAGCGGGTATGTATGGAACCGCAACTTTTGCAACTAGCCAAAAACAAGATTTAAAAGTTGTTCCTCGAAATGCTTTCGTAGGAAGTGTAAGCAGCAATCAAATATTTGTGGTTGAAAATGGTGTTGCTAAGTTGAAAAAAGTAACCGCTGGTAGAATTTTAGGTGATCAAGTTGAAATAATTAACGGTTTATCTGATGGAGAAACCGTAATTGTGACAGGTCAGATTAACTTACAAGATGGAAATGCAGTTGAAATTATAAAATAATTAAAAGCATTACGCTGTAAGCCTTAAGCTTTAAAAGAAAATATAAACACACAAAGCTTAAGGTTTATAGCCTATAGCATAAAGCAATCAAGATGAAATTAGCAGAAATATCCATAAAACGTCCCTCGTTAATAATCGTACTCTTTACGATACTAACCCTTGGTGGACTATTCAGTTATAGCCAATTGGGTTATGAATTGATTCCAAAATTCGAAACAAATGTAATTACTGTTTCAACCATCTATCCGGGAGCTTCCCCGAGTGAGGTTGAAAACACCATAACCAAAAAGGTTGAAGACGGAATTGCATCCCTAGAAAACATCAAAAAAATCGATTCAAAATCGTACGAAAGTTTATCTATTGTGTCGATAACATTAACATCAAATGCAGACATTGACATTTCGATGAACGACGCACAACGTAAAATCAATGCTATCGTGAGTGATTTACCCGATGATGCCGAAACGCCAGCTTTAACCAAATTCTCCTTAAGTGATTTACCAATTATGACCATTGGTGCCAACGGAAAAATGGACGAAGCTACTTTTTATGACTTAATTGATAAAAAGATATCTCCCGTTTTATCACGTGTACAAGGTGTGGCTCAAGTAAATATTATTGGTGGTCAAGAACGCGAAATTCAAGTAAATTTGGATGCAGTAAAAATGCAAGGTTACGGACTTTCAGTTCCGCAAGTGCAACAAATAATTTTAACTTCAAATCTAGATTTCCCAACAGGGAATATTCAAACTAGAGATCAAAAAATATTAATTCGTTTAGCCGGTAAATATAAAAATGTTGAAGAATTAAGAAACTTAGTCATATCTTCTAATAACGGAATTGAAGTTCGTTTAAAGGATATCGCTGATGTACAAGACACTCAAAAAATTGCAGAGAAAATCTCAAGAGTGGATCAAAAAAGTGCAATTATTTTGCAAATAATCAAGCAATCGGATGCAAATGCCGTTGCGGTTAGTGAAGAATTAAAAAATGCAATTACCAAACTTGAAACAGATTATAAAAATGCTGAATTATCTTTAAAAATTGCAAAAGACAGTACTGATTATACTTTAGAAGCAGCCGACTCTGTAATCCACGATTTATTGATTGCCGTAATTTTGGTTGCCTTTGTAATGTTATTTTTCTTGCACAGTATTCGAAACTCATTGATTGTAATGGTTTCGATTCCGGCATCGTTGATTGCCACTTTTATCGGGATATACCTTTTGGGATATACTTTAAACTTAATGAGTTTACTAGGACTTTCACTTGTTGTTGGTATTCTAGTAGATGATGCCATTGTGGTACTTGAAAACATTTACAGACACATGGAAATGGGTAAAAACCGTGTTCGTGCCGCCTTTGATGGTACCGCTGAAATTGGTGGAACAGTTACCTCGATTACCTTAGTAATTGTAGTGGTATTTTTACCAATTGCAATGAGTACAGGTTTGGTTTCTAATATTATTACACAGTTTTGTGTAACGGTAATTATATCTACCTTGTTATCCTTATTAACTTCGTTTACAATCATTCCCTGGTTGTCTTCACGTTATGGAAAACTAGAACATATTGAAGGTAAAAACTTATTTGGAAGAATCATTTTAGGTTTCGAAAGTTATTTAACACGATTCACTAATTGGGTTTCAAACTTACTAAACTGGTGCTTAGATCATTACATCAAAACAATCGGCGTTGTTTTAGTATTGTTTTTTGGAGCAATTGCACTTATACCTGCTGGCTTTATTGGTGGTGAATTCTTTGCATCATCTGATAGTGGTGAGTTTTTAGTTCAAATTGAAATGCCAAAAGATGCATCGCTAGAACAAACCAATTTTATGACTCAAAAAGCAGAAGCTTTTTTGAAAAATCAAGAATATGTAGAAAGCCAAATTACAACAGTAGGTCAAACTTCTGAAGGAATGGGTGCTTCTCAAGCAACTGCCTACAAAGCTGAGATTGATGTTAAAATGATTGATCAAGCAGAACGTACTGATGATGCTTCCGTTTATGCCGCAAAAATTAAACGTAAGTTAGAAAAAGTACTAGTTGGTGCAAAAGTTAAAACAGTTCCTGTCGGTATTTTAGGTACTGCCGAAAATGCTAAATTAGGATTAGTTGTAACAGGGCCAAAAGTTGAAAGTGCGATGGCTTTTGCGAAACTAGCTCTAGCTGAATTACGTACCATTCCAGGAACAACCGAAATTAAATTAACCGTTGAAGATGGGAACCCAGAAATCAATGTACAAGTAGATCGCGATAAAATGGCCGCTTTAGGATTAACACTTCAAACCGTTGGTATGACTATGCAAACGGCATATAGTGGAAACACCGATGGTAAATTTAGAGCTGGAGAATACGAATACGACATAAACATTAAATACAATGCTTTTGACAGAAAAAACATTACCGATGTGAGTAATTTAATCTTCATTAACAATGCAGGACAACAAATTAAATTGTCACAATTTGCAGCTATTACTGAAGGTTCAGGTCCTAGTCAATTAGAACGTCGTGACAAATCGGCTTCTGTAACAGTTCAAGGACAAAATGTTGGGGTTCCAACTGGAACAATTGTAACCCAATGGCAAGAAAAATTAAACAAACTTAAAAAACCAGTAGGGGTAGATTATATTTGGGGTGGTGATCAAGAAAATCAAAGTGAAGGTTTTGGTACGTTAGGAATCGCTTTATTAGCGGCAATCATTTTAGTTTACTTAATTATGGTTGGTCTTTACAATAGTTTTGCTCACCCGTTTGTAGTATTATTTGCCATTCCACTTTCGTTTATTGGAGCCTTATTAGCCTTGGCTTTGACCAACAAAACATTAAATATATTTACCATTTTAGGTATCATTATGTTGATTGGTCTGGTCTGTAAAAATGCTATTATGCTGGTCGATTATACCAACCAGCGAAGAAAAGCAGGTGAAACCATTCGAAAAGCTTTGATTCAAGCGAATCATGCTCGTTTGCGTCCAATTTTGATGACAACCATTGCAATGGTATTTGGTATGTTCCCAATTGCATTAGCTTCGGGAGCTGGAGCAGAATGGAAAAATGGTTTGGCTTGGGTAATTATCGGTGGATTAATTTCATCGCTATTCCTAACTTTAATCATCGTTCCTGTAATTTATGAAATCATGGAAAAAATAATTACAAAATTCTCTAAAGGAGAAAAAATAGATTATGAAACCGAAATGGTTGCCGATTATGTGCACAAAGAATTAAGTGAAGACGGGTTTAATCCGAAACATGAAATGTAATAGGAATAAAAATTTCCAACTAAAGAAATAAAATAGCTTCAATTTCTATATCGCATTAACTTAAATCAAAAAGTTAATGCGATATTTTTTTTTGATTCAAATAAATAAAAAAAAGTAAATACTTTGGAAACTATTTTTATATTAAAAGTTTCCGATTTAAATTTGCCGACAATTTGAAATTTATTTGAAATGATATTGCTGTATATCAAATATTTAATCAGCACTTCATTTCACAAAAATAAAATAAATTATTGTGTTCTGATTTTGAATAAAAACTAAAAGATGAAAGATAAAATTATAGCAAAAGCAACAGATCTTTTTTTAAGAATTGGCTTTAAAAGTATCACTATGGATGATATTGCTTGTGAAATGTGTATATCTAAAAAGACAATCTATAAGTTTTTTGCCAATAAAGAATTATTGATTGAAGAAACCACAACAGCTGTTCATTTTCAAATACACGAAGCGATTCAAAAAATTGCTTCCCAAGGATTAAATGCAATTGAAGAGAATTTTGTGATTCGGAAAATGTTTAAAGAAATGTTTAACACTTCAGAAACATCACCAATTTTTCAACTTAAAAAACATTATCCTGAAATTTATGAAAAAGTAATATCCCGTGAAATTAATGAGTGTAATAGTTTTTTTACTCATAATGTTGAAAAAGGAATTCAACAAGGATTGTATCGTAAGGACATCAACATCCCAACTTGTGTGAGATTTTATTACACCTTAATATTCAGCATCAAGGAATCAACAATTTCAGAAAAAGAATCATTAGAACTAGAATACCAAGCTTTGGAATATCACACAAGAGCTATCTCTACTCCTGAAGGTATTAAAGAATTAGAAAAACAATTAGAACAGAGAAAATCATCTTAATCATCAATCACTATATGAATAAATTTGCACTCTTTCTCCTGTTGACTTGTGTGGGAATACAAGCTCAGGAAACCTCTAAAAAAAGCTATTCATTTTCACTGCAACAAGCAATTGAACATGCAATAGAAAACAACTACCAATCGATTAATTCGGGTAGAGATATTGAATCTGCCCAACAAAAAAGAAAGGAAGCAACTGCATTAGGATTGCCTCAAGTGAATGCAACTGTTGATTTTCAAAATAACTTTGTGATTCAAAAATCAGTTGTTCCTGCCGAGTTTTTTGGCGGAAATCCGGGTGAATTTGTTGAAGTTGCTTTTGGCACCAAACAAAACATGAATGCCAGAGCTTCGTTGAACCAATTAATTTTTGACGGTTCGTATATTGTTGCTTTACAAGCTTCGAAAACCTATTTGGATTTTTATGAAAAATCGAAAGCAAAAACAGATTTAGAAATTAAAGAAATGATTATCAATTCCTATGGCAATGTTTTACTGTCAAATGAATCGATAGCAATTTTAAAAAGCAACATTGCATCGGTTGAAAAAACATTATTTGAAACGGAACAAACCTTCAAAAACGGTTTGACTGAAGAAGAAAATGTAGAGCAATTAAACATTCGATTAACAACCTTAAAAAGTAGTTTAAACTACAGCGTCCGGTTGAAAGACATCGCTCTTAATATGCTGAAAATCAATTTAGGTATTGAATTAGAAGATGAATTAGCATTGACAGATGATCTAAAATCACTAACCGCTTTAAATCTTGATTTGGCTCTAACCAATCCGGAATTTAATGTAGAACAGAATATTGATTATACGTTAATGACCAACTTTGTCGATCAGCGAAACCTTGAACTGAAACTGGAAAAAAGCAAATATTTGCCTTCTCTCGGAGCCTCCTTAAATTATGGATACAATGCATTTGGAGAAGATTTCAGTACGTTTACTGATGCAGATAATTGGTTGGATTATTCCAACTTAGGATTGAATTTAAACATTCCTATTTTCAGTGGATTTGGTAGAAATGCTCGTACGCAACAAGCGAAAATTGCTTTGGAACAAGCAAAAACGGAACTCACAGAAACAGAACAACGTTTAAAACTGGAGTACTTAACCGCTAAAAGCAAATTTGATTTTGATGTGGAACAATATTTTAGTTCCAAACAAAACTTGACGCTGGCTGAACGTATCGAAAAGAAACAGAACATAAAATTCACCGAAGGTCTTTCGTCCAGTTTTGAATTTACAGAAGCTCAAAGACAATTATATACCGCTCAACAGGATTATTTACAAGCAATGGTAAATGTCATCAACAGTAGAGCAGCACTAGAAAAAATCACAACTAAAAACTAATAACACCTCCCAATGAAAAAAATACTTTCCATAACGGTCCTTACGCTTTTATTAGCAGCCTGTTCAGGTGAAAATAAAACCGGAAATCTTGACGAAGTCATCCAATCAAAAGATCTCGCAAAAATCAAATCTTCACGTGAAAGCGTTCATAAAGAATATGAAAAACTGGTTGCCGATTTAGCAAAACTTGACAAAGCAATTGCTGAATTAGATCCCAACAAAAAAAATCCTTTGGTACAAACAATTACGTTAAAAGATACACTTTTTACGCACTACATTGAAATACAAGGAAATGTTGACACCAAAGAAAACATCATGATTAGTCCGGAATACTCAGGTATTTTGACTCAAGTAAATGTGAAAGCGGGTCAACGTGTTTCAAAAGGTCAAGTTTTAGCTCGCATTGACGACGGCGGAATGAGTTCGCAACTAGCTCAAGCTGAAACGCAATTGGCTTTAGCTAGAACCACTTTTGAAAAACAAAAAAACTTATGGGACCAGAAAATTGGTTCTGAAATTCAATACTTACAAGCAAAAACCAGTATGGAAAGCCAACAAAAAATGGTGGCTCAAATAAAATCACAATTGAACAAAACGGTGGTCACTGCTCCTTTCAGTGGAACAATCGATGAGGTATTAACTGAAAAAGGAAAAGTAGTAGCTCCCGGAATGGAGTTATTCAGAATTGTGAACTTAAACAACATGTATGTTACGGCTAATGTTCCTGAAAACTACATCGGACAATTAAAAGTAGGTGCTGTTGTAGACGTGCATTTAAATTCTTTAGGTAAAAGCTACAAAGGTAAAGTGCGTCAAGTAGGAAACTATATCAATCCAAACAATCGAACGTTTGGTATTGAAATCGCTTTACCAAATCCGGATAATTTATTACGTCCCAACCAAGTAGCTGTTTTAAAAATCGAAGATTATAAAAACCAAAAAGCATTGTTACTTCCTGAAAACATCATTCAAGAAACGGCTGATGGCAGTAAAGTAATTTATGTGATTGATAAAGTTGACAGCAAAAACAATGCGATGGCTACTCAAAAAACAATTGAAATTGGTTACACCTCGGGTGCATTTGTGGAAGTAAAATCAGGACTACAATCGGGTGAAATTGTTATAACCGAAGGTGGAAAATCCTTAAAAGACGGACAAACAGTAGAAGTAATCAAACTTTAAACTCATAAACAAAAAGAAACATGAGTCTTAACATACACAAGAATTTCGCCATATCAACATGGGCCATCAACAACAAAATGACGGT
>Ga0209063_1001191_pt1 | contig 13948 bp, 15 predicted proteins | sample KloWWTmeKNB19Kit_FD_187177 | JGI IMG/M metagenome (GOLD analysis project Ga0209063, IMG submission 187177) | Active sludge microbial communities from Klosterneuburg, Austria, studying microevolution and ecology of nitrifiers - Klosterneuburg... | ecosystem: Engineered > WWTP > Aerobic digester >...
CTTGAACTGGCTGGCCCTAGCGTGGCCAGTATCCGCGATCTGCGAAAACGTCTCATGCTGCCTCCTTCAATGAATGGATTACTGCAACCCCGGCTCGTGCCACCTGCGCATCTTCGCCAGCCTTGACGCCTGATACCCCGACCGCTCCGACGATCACGCCGTCGACCGTGATCGGCTCACCACCCTCCAGCGGCACCACCGGCATGGCCAGCGCCGCATAGCGACCGTTGTTAACCATGTCCTCGAATGCCTTGCTTGGCTTGCCGCTCAGCACGGAAGTCCGGGCCTTTTCGGGCGCCACCAGCGCGCTCATCAGCGGTGCACCATCCATGCGTTGCAGCCACAGGGCATGGCCGCCCGCATCGCAGACGGCGATGGTGACCGACCAGCCGCAATCAATGGCTTCCTGTTCCGCTGCTGCCGCGATCCGGCGAACATCATCCAGCGTCAGCACGTTTGTTTGTTTCATGTCTTGTCTCCTTGTTGTTTATGTCGCCCGGTTTCAGGCAATCAGGATGGCCCGAAAATCGTTGACGTTAGTCAGCGTTGGCCCGGTAATCAGTGCATCATCCAGGGCTTCGAAGAAGCCATGGCCGTCGTTGGCGTCCAGGCTGGCCAGCGGCTTGATCCCCTTGGACCAGGCCCGAGTCAGGGTGCAAGGCGTAACGAATGCGCCGGCCACCTCCTCCTGGCCATCCACGCCGTCGGTATCGCCGGCCACTGCGAACACCTCTTTTTCACCATTCAGACCAATGGCCAGCGAAAGCAGAAATTCAACGTTGCGCCCACCCCGTCCCTTGCCGCGCACGGTCACGGTGGTTTCACCGCCCGACAGCAGGATGCAGGGACGTGGAATTGGCTGCCCACGACGGGCAACCTGCAACGCGATGCCGGCCATTACCTTGCCGACATCACGCGCCTCGCCTTCGATGCTGTCACCGAGAATGACCGGCCGCACACCGGCCGCTTCGGCAACCGCCGCCGCGGCTTCAAGCGCCATCTGCGGCGTCGCGATGAGATGGGTAGTGACCCCGACCAGGCGCGGATCGCCGGCCTTGATAGTTTCGCCGCGGCCGCTTTCGAGCAGGGCGCGCGCACCGTCGGGCAAATCAATGCCGTAACGGCGAACGATTTCCAGCGCGTCCTGGCAACTGGTCGAATCAGCGACGGTCGGACCGGAAGCAATATCCATCGGGTTATCGCCCGGCACATCGGAAATAAGCAGGTTCACCACCCGGGCCGGGAAGCAGGCAGCCGCCAGGCGCCCACCCTTGATCCCCGACAGGTGGCGGCGCACGCAGTTCATCTCCGAAATGGTCGCCCCGGATTTGAGCAAGGCACGATTGATCGCCTGCTTGTCCTCCAGTGTCACACCCTCGCCCGGCAGCGGCAACAAGGCTGAGCCACCACCTGAGATCAGGCAGATCACCAGATCATCCGGCCCAAGCTGGCTGACCAATCCCAGCAAACGAAGCGCCGCTGCAGCACCGGCCGCATCAGGCACCGGGTGCGCTGCCTCGACGATCTCGATGCGTTCGCACGGCACCGCATAGCCGTAGCGGGTAACCACCAGGCCGCTCAGCGGCCCTGGCCAGTTTCGTTCCAGGGCCTGCGCCATGGCTGCCGAAGCCTTGCCGGCGCCGATAACGATGGTGCGCCCCTTCGGCGGCTCGGGCAAAAAGCGGGGAATGCAATGCTCGGGTTGGGCCGCATTGACTGCTGCGGTAAACACATTGGCGAGCAACTCGCGGGGGGAAATGTTCATATCGGTGCTTCCTTGCCTCTCAGCGTTCGCCGAGATCAGAAATACGTATGTTTTGCGCGCCCTTCCACAGAACGGTGCGCCCCATGTCCAACAATTGCTGATCACCTTCGACCACGGTCATGAAATGATTGCCGGCCAGTTGCCCCATCTTGCTGGCGAACTGGCAGCTGCCGTAAGCGAAAAGGATTTCCGTTTCCGAAATCCCGCCCGGATACCACAGCACGTCGCCACGCGAAGGGTGGCTGGTGTGATTCTCGAAACCGAAATCGGTATCAAGATCGCCTTGCGGAATCCAGACCGCTTCACCGCTCCAGCGCACATGGATGACCTGACTGGAAAATGGCATCAGTTTCAGGAAAGCCGCACAGGTACGCGGTGCGGCTTCCTCTTCCAGCCGGGCGACGAAGCGGTACGCTCCGACCTCGATACTGAGATGACGCATCCCGATCGCCTTACTGACCGATTTCGAAGTTGGCCATTTTTTCCAGGGCCTTGACCATCGCCGAATGATCCCAGCCAGCACCGCCATGTGCCACACAGGTATTGAACAACTCCTGAGCAGTTGCGGTATTGGGCAGCGGCACACCGAGCTGGCGGCCGGTCGTCAGGGCAAGGTTCAGATCCTTCTGGTGCAGTTCAATGCGGAAGCCCGGATTGAAGGTGCGATTGACCATACGCTCACCATGCACTTCGAGAATGCGTGAGGCGGCAAAGCCCCCCATCAGTGCCTCGCGGACCCTGGCCGGGTTGGCCCCGGCTTTGGCGGCCAGCAACAGCGCCTCGCCCACGGCTTCGATGGTCAGCGCAACGATGATCTGGTTGGCCACCTTGGTGATCTGGCCGTCGCCATTGCCGCCAACCAGGGTGATGTTCTTGCCCATCAACTCGAACAGCGGCTTGACCTTGTCATAGATCTCCTGCTTGCCACCGACCATGATGGTCAGGCTGGCGGCCTTGGCACCCACCTCGCCACCGGAAACCGGCGCATCAAGGTATTCGCAGCCAAGTGCGTTGATCCGCTTGGCAAAGTCCTTGGTCGCGACCGGCGAGATCGAACTCATGTCGACGACGATCTTGCCCCTGCTCAAGCCGGCAGCAACGCCCTTGCTGGCAAACAGGACATCTTCGACATGCGGAGTATCCGGCACCATGATGATGATGATGTCCGAATGCTCGGCGACATCCTTGGCATCGGTGCAAACCACGGCGTGATTCAGGGATTGGGGGATGGTGCCGTGCGAAAACGCATACAGCGTATGGCCACCGGCGATGAGTTTCTCTGCCATGGGCGCGCCCATGATGCCGAGGCCGATAAATCCGATTTTTGCCATTTTATTGTCTCCTTCGTAGGAATTAATTGGGGTTAGTTACTTGCCGTCAGACGTTGCATCCAGCCCAGCCCCTCACGGGTACTGGCGGCCGGCTTGTATTCGCAGCCGATCCAGCCCGTATAGCCAAGCAGGTCGATGTGGGCGAACAACCACGGATAGTTGATCTCACCAGTACCCGGTTCATTACGACCGGGGTTGTCGGCGAGTTGGATGTGGGCGAAACGCGGCAGGTTCCTGGCGATGGTGTTGCCCAATTCACCTTCCATGCGTTGTGCGTGGTAGATGTCGTACTGGACGAACAGGTTATCGGAACCGACCTCATCGATGATTTCAAGCGCCTGCGCCGTCCGGCTCAGGAAGAAACCAGGGATGTCGTAGGTATTGATCGGCTCGATCAATAAGCGAATCCCGGCCGCTTTCAGTTTGTCAGCAGCAAAGCGCAGATTGTCGACGAAAGTCTGGCGCGCCATGTTCTGGCAGGCACCCGCCGGGACGATACCGGCCAGGCAGTTGACCTGCTTGCAACCGAGTGCTGTTGCATACTCGATGGCACGGTCAACACCCGCCCGAAACTCCTCGACACGCTCCGGCAATACCGCAATGCCGCGTTCGCCGCCAGCCCAGTCGCCGGCAGGCAGGTTATGCAACACCTGCGTCAGGCCGTGCTTCTTCAGTTCGGCAGCGAGCACTGCCGCCGGAAAGTCATAAGGGAACAGATACTCGACGCCCTTGAAGCCGGCTTCCGCCGCCGCTTGAAAGCGTTCGACAAAAGGCAATTCGGTGAAGAGCATGGTCAGGTTGGCAGCAAACTTCGGCATGGCTTTTTCTCCTTCAGGCTGGTCGGTTAGTCGAGCATCGAGATGGCGGTCGGTGCATCGGCACCGGCTGCAGCCAGTTCTTCGAACTCGTTGATGGCGTTGATCTCGGTACCCATCGAAATATTGGTGACGCGCTCGAGAATGATCTCGACCACCACCGGCACGCGGAACTCTTCCATCCACAGCTTCGCCTGGGCGAAAGCCGGCTGGATCTCTTCCGGCTGACGGACACGGATTGCCTTGCAGCCAAGACCTTCGACGACAGCAATATGATCAACACCGTAGCCTTCGGTTTCCGGCGCATTGATATTGTCGAAGGCGAGCTGGACGCAGAAGTCCATGTCGAAACCACGTTGCGACTGGCGGATCAGGCCCAGGTAGGCGTTATTGACCACCACGTGCAGGTAGGGCAGCTTGAACTGGGCGCCAACGGCGAGTTCCTCGATCATGAACTGGAAGTCGTAGTCGCCGGAAATGGCCACCACTTTGCGCTCAGGATCAGCCGCACAAACACCGAGAGCAGCCGGGATGGTCCAGCCGAGCGGGCCGGCCTGGCCACAGTTGATCCAGTGGCGCTCACGATAGACGTGCAGGAACTGGGCGGCAGCAATTTGCGACAGACCAATGGTGCTGACGTAGCAGGTATCTTTGCCGAAAGCAGTGTTCATTTCTTCATAAACGCGCTGCGGCTTCATCGGCACCTGTTCGAAGTGCGTCTTGCGCTGCAGCGTGCGCTTGCGTTCCTGGCATTCGCCAAGCCAGGCTTGACGGTTACGCAAGGTGCCGGCTGCCTTCATTTCCTTGGCTACTTCGATCAGGCGATCAAGCGCCGCACCGGCGTCGGAAACGATGCCATAGTCCGGACCGAAAACACGGCCGATCTGCGTGGGCTCGATGTCCACATGGACGAACTTGCGGCCTTCGGTATAAACCTCGACCGAGCCGGTATGACGGTTGGCCCAACGGTTGCCGATACCGAACACGAAGTCGGATGCCAGCATCGTTGCGTTGCCGTAGCGATGCGAAGTTTGCAGGCCAACCATGCCGACCATCAGCGGGTGGTCATCAGGGATCACACCCCAACCCATCAGCGTCGGGATCACCGGAACACCGGTCAACTCGGCGAATTCCTGCAACTTGGCGGAAGCATCGGCATTGAATACACCGCCTCCAGAAACGATCAGCGGACGCTCGGCTTCATTGAGCATGGCCATGGCTTTTTCGGCCTGAGCGCGAGTCGCAGCGGGCTTGTAGGCAGCCAGCGGCTCGTAAGTCTCGATGTCGAACTCGATCTCGGCCATTTGCACGTCGAAGGGCAGATCAATCAACACCGGGCCGGGACGGCCGGAGCGCATCAGATGGAAAGCCTGCTGGAAAACACGTGGCACCAGCGCCGGCTCGCGAACGGTAACCGCCCACTTGGTGACCGGCTTGGCGATCGACTCGATATCGACTGCCTGGAAATCTTCTTTGTACAAACGGGCACGCGGTGCCTGGCCGGTAATACATAGAATTGGTATGGAGTCAGCTGATGCCGAGTAGAGACCGGTGATCATGTCGGTACCGGCCGGGCCGGAGGTGCCGATGCAAACGCCGATGTTGCCAGCCTTGGCCCGGGTGAAGCCCTCAGCCATGTGCGAAGCACCCTCAACGTGGCGAGCCAGCACGTGGTTGAAACCGCCATTTTTACGCATCGCTGAGTACAGCGGGTTGATTGCCGCACCTGGAACACCGAAAACGGTGCCGATGCCTTCTTTTTTCATCACCGCAGCGGCGGCGTCAATTGCTCTCATCTTTGCCATTTGTCTCTCCGTGAATTAATGTAGGGTGTTGCGATGGATTCAGAATAGCGAGAAAGTCCCGCCAGTTGAATTGCTGCTAACATTGCTTCTGTCGATACTTGGAGTACCGAATGGATCGTCATACTGAAATCCGCAGTTTTGTTCTCGTCGCGGAAAAAGGCAGCTTCGCTGCCGCTGCATTGAGCGAGGGCGTCACCCCGGTCGTCATGGGACGCCGCCTCGACGGTCTGGAAACGCGGCTCGGCGTGCGCCTGATGCACCGTTCGACGCGCGGCTTGACCTTGACTGCGCTCGGCGAACAATTCCTCGAACAGTGCCGGCAGCTGCTGCGCGACTTCGACACTGTCGAGACCGGCATCAGCGCCAGTCGCAGCACCGTGCGCGGGCACTTGGTCATCTCCGCCCCGGCCGCCTTCGGGCGACGCCATATCGCGCCGCATGCGCCGGCCTTCCGTGCCATTTACCCGGAGCTCAAGCTGTCGTTCAATTTCACTGACAGTGTTATCGACCTGGTGCGCGAGGGTTACGACATGTCGATCCGCATCGGCGAAGTTACCGACCCCAACTACGTGGCGGTACCGCTCTACCCGAACCGTCGCGTCGTCTGCGGTACGCCCGGCTACTTCGAGCGCTACGGCGTACCGCGCTTGCCGGAAGACCTGGCCGAGCACAATTGCCTGGCCTTCACCCTGCAGGGCGGGCAACAGCGCGGCTGGAATTTCATGCGGGATGGCCGGTTGACCGCAGTACGCGTCGACGGCGACCTGGCCTGCAATGACGGCGAACTGCTGTACACCTGGGTCAAGCAGGGATTGGGCATTGGCTGGCGGTCGACCTGGGAAATCCAGGCCGAATTGAAACGCGGCGAGCTGGTCACCGTGCTCGACGACTTCGCAGCGCCGAGCTACCCGATCCAGGCTGTCTACCCACAGCAACGTTATCTGCCGGCCAAGGTCCGGCATTGCATCGACTATCTCAAGGAAGTCTACAACCGGCCGGGCTATTGGGAAGGCGAACATGGCTGAGGTTTGGTTTGCCACGTTGCCCATCACTCAGCCGAGGCGACCAGTCAGCAGCAGGTAACCGGGTAGCCAACCCGTGAATACGCCTTGGGCGATGGCGACGCCGGCAGTTGCCCGCGTCCAGGCTTTGCCGCAGACGAGAACGAGAAAGAAAAGAAACCACAGGCCAGCCCAGGCGGCCCACGAAAGTGCCTGCCCGTAACCCCAGGCAGAATTCGCGGCAATTAGCGCGTCGACCGCAACCGGCAGTGCCGTCAGGGCGACGAACAGGCTGAACCAGCCCAGGCCGCGCCCGTCGCTGCCGTTGTAGCGATTGAAGGCAACCCACAGGTAGGTGCAGGCAAAGAGCAGCGAGAAGGCTGCGATACGCACCGATGCCGCGTCGGCATCAGCACCAAAGGCCAGCTTGAGGGACACCAGCAGACTGATTCCACCGACAAAGAAATTGATCAGCGGGATCTCCCGGTCATCGATACGACCGAGCATCCACAGGCCGTTAAGAATCAGCACGGCGCCCACATAGAAAAGAACCAGCCCCTGGTACATGTTGCTTGTCGCTTAATGCCGCTTGAACGTCGCCGACCCGGCAAAACGCGCCGCGCTGCCCAGCTCGCGTTCGATCATCAGCAGGCGATTGTATTTCTCGACACGGTCCGAACGACTGGCCGAACCGGTCTTGATCTGACCGCAGGCCGTCGCCACCGCAAGGTCGGCAATCGTCGTGTCACCCGTTTCGCCAGAGCGGTGGGAAACAATCGAAGCATAGCCGTGCTCGCGCGCCAGGCGCATCGCGGCCAGGGTTTCGCTCAGCGTACCGATCTGGTTAACCTTGATCAGGATGGAATTGGCTACGCCCTTCTCGATACCGCTGGCCAGAATCGCCGGATTGGTCACGAACAGGTCGTCGCCAACCAGTTGCACACGGCGCCCCAGACGATCCGTCAATACCCCCCAGCCACCCCAGTCATCCTCAGCCATGCCGTCCTCGATACTGAGGATAGGATAATCATTGACCAGTTCTGCCAGGTAATGACTGAACTCGGCACTGGACAGGTTTTTCCCCTCGCCAGCCAGCACGTAGCGGCCATCGTGATAGAACTCCGAGGCGGCACAATCAAGTGCCAGGCTGATTTCCCGACCTGGCTCATAGCCAGCCAGGCCAATGGCTTCGACGATCAGGTCGAGGGCATGCCGGGTTGAGCGGACATTCGGCGCAAAGCCGCCTTCGTCGCCGACCGAGGTCGGGAATCCGGCACGATCAAGCAGGCCGCGCAGCGCATGAAAAACACCGACCCCGGCACGCAGGGCATCGCTGAAAGTTTCAAAGCCATGCGGCACGATCATGCATTCTTGAATATCCAGGCTGTTGTTGGCATGGGCGCCCCCATTGATGACATTCATCAGTGGCACCGGCAGCATTGGTTCGACACCCACCTCGGCCAGATAGCGATACAGCGGCCGTCCCTGAGCCTGTGCAGCCGCGTGCGCCACCGCCAGCGACACAGCAAGAATGGCATTGGCACCAAGCCGTGACTTCTCAGGCGTGCCGTCCAGTTCGCACAGCAAACGATCGATACCCGCCTGATCGCGACCATCATGGCCGAGCAAAGCAGCCGCAATCGGCCCTTCGATATTGGCCAAGGCTTTGAGGACGCCCTTGCCACCATAACGCGCCGGGTCGCCATCGCGCAGTTCAAGCGCCTCGCGCTTGCCGGTCGATGCCCCGGAGGGAACCGCCGCCCGGCCAATATGGCCGGATTCGAGTTGGACCGTCGCCTGCAGCGTCGGGTTGCCGCGCGAATCGAGAATCTCGATGCCGGCGATATGAGTAATTTTGTGCATGTCGTTCAAATGGCCTGAATAATCTGCTCGCTGCCCACTCCAGCCGGCCGGCGGAACCGGCAAGCCACGATGCAAGCGCAAGTTTTCAAAGGAATGAAGAGGGGCTACACCCCCGTTTAAACGCCCGGTACCGGTGGCACCAGGCAACAACCAGAGCGGTTTAGAAGTGCCACTCAGCCTGCAGCATCAAGGCGTTGGTGTTGATGCCATCCTTGGTCGCGCCGGAAGCCGTCTTCTCGTTGCCGAACTTGTTGCGCCAAAGCTCATAACCGAGGCCAACCAGCACCGTATTTTTCTTCGAAGCGACCAGTTGACCGACATCGACCATCAGCGAGGTTCGCATCAAGGTTTCGGCCGAGGTTTCGACATCGGCGTAGTCCTTGCCCTTGGCACTGTTGTAATTGACGAAGCCCTGGAACTTGAGCGGTACCGGGCCGGCCTCGAAGGGGATACCCCACGCAGCCGACAGAATCCATTGCGGGTCGAAAGTAATGTCGGCCGTCGGGCAGGCCGGCGCGCCCAGGCCACAATGGTTCGATTCACGACCGTAAAGCAGGCTGACATCCAGAAAGCCCGGCACATCGAATTTCAAGGTCGGCCCGACGACGAACAACCGCTTCTGCGGGGCGAAGGTCGTATTCTTGGTGTTCAGGTCGAATCCGGCGGTAAGCGCCACTTCCTTGACCGGACCAAAGGCCAGATTTTTGTCGAACAGCTTGCCCAGGTGCAACTGATGGCGATACGTCAGGTAGAACTCGGTGGCTCCCGTCGAGCCACCACGGGATGTCGGATCGGCTTCGTCCGATTTGAAGATATCCAGATTGACGAAATTCTGACCGAACGAATAACCGCTGGCGTGCGTGAATTGAATGATATTTTTTTTCACATCATTGGGATTGTTCGGCTCATGGAAATCGCTGCCGTAACGGTAACCAACAAAGGTATCACTCCAGTTGGCGGCCTGGGCCTGAGCGGCGACGCAAGCGACGGCGGCAAAAATGGCAGCATGTTTCTTGATATGCATTTGAATTATCTCTGTTGTGATTTTTTAGTGGGCATGAGCCGTGGCTGCATCAAGGGATTCACCCTTGCCGGTCCCGTTCAAAAAGACGTTAAGTACCACTGCCGAGATAGCCGAGAGCAGGATGCCGCTGTGCAACAACGGGCCGAGCGCTTTGGGCATGGCATGGAAGAAAGTTGGGGCAACCAGGGGAATCATGCCCAGGCCCAGGCTGACGGCAACGACATAAAGATTGTTGCGGTTACCGTTCAGGTTGGCGCCCATCAAAATCTTGATACCGGTCGCTGCCACCATGCCGAACATCACGATGCCGGCACCGCCGAGCACGAACTGAGGGACCGAAGCAATGATGTGAGCCATCTTCGGGAACAGCGCGAAAGCCATCAAAATCACGCCACCCAGCACGCAGACCCAGCGACTCTTGACCCCGGTAACGCCAACCAAGCCGACGTTTTGCGAGAATGAAGTATGCGGAAAGGTGTTGAAGAAACCAGCGATCAGCGTCCCCAGACCATCGGTACGCAAACCTCGCGTCAAGTCGTTACGTGTCACCCGGCGCCCGGTCAGATCACCCAGTGCCAGGAACATGCCAAGCGACTCAACCATGACGACGATCATGACCAGACACATGGTGGCAATCGACACCGGATCAAAGATCGGCATGCCGAAGTGCATTGGATCAACCAAGGCGACCCAGGGCGCGGCATCGAGACCTTCAAAGCTGACTTTGCCAAGCGCCATCGAAACAAAAAAGCCGACCAACATACCGAGCAGCACGCCGACGTTGGCCATAAAGCCGCGTCCGAAACGGGTGATCAACATGATGGTAACCAGTACCAGGCCAGCAATCGCCAGATTCTCGAGAGAACCATAGTTTGGATTGTTGACCATCTGGCCGCTGGCCAAATCCTTGATCATTGGCTGGCCACCAGCCGCCCAGTTGACCGTCACCTTCATCAGCGAAATACCGATAATTGCGATGATGCTGCCGGTGACAACAGGCGGGAACAACGGCAGACAGCGTGCCACCAGCGGCGCAAAGATCATGCCGAAAATACCCGCGGCAATTCCCGAACCAAGAATCGCATTGATCCCCAGTTCCGGCGATACGGCCATCGCCACCATCGGACCAACGGCGGCAAAAGTAACACCCATCATCACTGGCAGGCGGATACCGAAGGCGCCGACACCTAAGGACTGAATGATGGTGACCAGACCACAAACGAGCAAATCGGAATTGATCAGAAAGGCAATCTGATCTTTGGGCATTTTGAGTGCACCGCCAATAATCAGCGGTACTGCGATGGCCCCGGCGTACATGACGAGGACGTGTTGCAGGCCGAGGGTGAAGAGGCGTGCCGGGGGCAGCACCTCGTCCACCGGATCGACCTCGTTGGGAACTTCCCCCATTGATTTTTCCGACATGGTAAATCTCCTTCCTTTGGGTTTTCAGGCATCGCTCCAATGCAGCAAGAGCGTAAGGGAACGACGCACCGTGCCATTGCGTGTTTTCTTGACTACCCGAGATCAATCGGGGGATAACCCGATTCGAGGTAGTCGGCAGGCTCTTGGCCTCACGCTAGGCGACAATGTGATTGCAGTGTAGAGAGCCACGCCAGCGCCGCAATCACCGGACTGCGATACGCAACATAACGAATTTCATATTGTCGCAACGCAGCAATGAGCGATCCTTTCATAGCCAACCATCCAAGGTGATGAGAAATAATTTTATTGCACCGCAATATTCACAATTGGGGTATTGGCAGGCGGAATGGGGCCACCATTCCGCTATGCTTCGCCCCGGTCCTGTACGGTGCCACCACCGCAGCGCCATCGCCTCAAGACACCGCTCATCTGCAACTGAAAAGCCAATGAAACAAGCCCCTACCCGTCACTTTGCCGGCCTGGCCCTGATCGCCCTATCGTTGATCTGGGGCTACAACTGGGTGGTGATGAAACAGGTCGTACCGTATGTAGACCCCTTCGATTTTTCCGCGCTGCGCACGCTGCTCGGTGCAGCCGCATTGTTCATCTGCCTGCGCCTGCTCAAACGCCCGATGGTGATTGCCCAGCCCGGCAGCATTGCCCTCCTCGGCCTGCTCCAGACTGCGGCCTTTACCGCGCTGATCCAGTGGGCGCTGGTGGCGGGCGGCGCCGGCAAGACGGCTGTGCTGGTCTATGCCATGCCTTTCTGGCTGATCCCGCTGGCCTGGTTGCTACTCAATGAACGCATTCGCGGTGGGCAATGGGTTGCCGTCGCCACTGCCGCCGGTGGTTTGCTGCTCTTTCTTGAGCCCTGGCAGTCGGGTGGCACCTGGTTCAGCAACCTGCTCGGCCTCGCTGCCGGCCTGACCTGGGCAATCGCTACGCTGTTTGCCAAGCGCCTGCGCGCTCGACATGAATTTGATCTGCTCGCCCTGACGGCCTGGCAGATGCTATTCGGCGCGTTAGCCTTGTGCATCGTGGCGCTGCTCTTTAGCTCCCGGCCGATTCAACCGACGCCTTACTTTTTCGGTGCGCTGGCCTTCAATGCACTGCTCGCCACCGGGCTGGCCTGGGTGTTGTGGCTTTATGTGCTGCAGAACCTGCCGGCCGGGCTGGCCGGGCTTTCTTCGCTTGGCACGCCGGCCATTGGCGTTCTGGCCGGCTGGATCGAACTGGGTGAAACGCCCAGCCCGGCGGAATTCTCCGGCATGCTGCTGATCGGTGCCGCACTGTTTGGGCTTTACCTGCTCTCGCTGCGTGCCGCGCGACAAATCGGCTAAGCCACTCAATCCTGACGTTCGGACCACATCACGCCGCCGGTCGCCCAGTGGTCGCGGCGGACTTCGCTAAGCACGATATCCACGGCATCCGGCGGACAATCGAGCACACGAACGGTTGCAGCGGTTAACGCGGCAATTAGCTCGCGTTTTTGTTCGGCGCTACGGCCTTCGAAGAGTTCGACACGCAAGGTCGGCATGGTGGTTTCCTTTCAATGCTCAGGTGGCAAAACCGGGGCAGTCGCGCCCGAGACGGCGCAACAGGGCCGGCCATTCAATCTCACCTTCTGGGGCCGGATCGGCGGTCAATTGGGCATGAGTGCGGGCCAGCACATCGTCCGGCGGCAGGCAAAGACAGGGCGACGCGGCCATCGCCTGTAGCTGAATGCGGCAGGCAGTGTCGAGCGTGTGCATCAGGACATAGGCCTCGGCGACGGTTCGGCCGCAGACCAGACTACCGTGGTTGCGCAGCAGCATCGCCGGGTGTGAGCCGAGTTCATCGACCAGCTGGGTCTGCTCCGTTGCATCGAAGGCCAGACCCTGATAGTCGTGATAGACGATGTCATTCCAGAAGCGCAAAGCATGCTGCGACAGTGGCAACAGGCCGCAAGCCAGCACCGAGACAGCAACCGCCGCCGGATTGTGCAAATGGATAACGCAATGGGCATCGGCCCGGGTCCGATGCACGGCACCGTGGATGGCAAATCCGCTCGGATTGGCGCGCCGGCCGGAGCCGTCACAAACCTGGCCGGCGGTGTCAATCAGCAACAGGTTGCTGGCGGTGATTTCATCGAAGGCCAGCCCGAAGGGATTGATCAGAAAAACATCCTCGTGCCCCGGCAGGCGGCACGAGAGATGGGTATAGACCAGATCGTCCCAGCCGTGCTGGGCGGCCAGACGATAAGCCTCGGCCAGATCGACGCGCACCCGCCATTCGGCTTCACCGAACTGCGCCGGGCGCGCCGCGTAGGCCGCGTTGACGCTCACCCCAGCGCGGGCAAAGCCGCTGGAATCAGGCCGTGCTGCGCCAGTTGGACTTCGTCGCAGTTATGGCCGGGACCGCTACGGTCGACGACCAAAAAGTCGCAAATTCCATCAAGCGCCAGCAAAGGGTGATGCCAGACACCGGTGGCGTAATTGACGCCCTGGTCGCCGCGCGCCAGGAAGACCTGCAGATTATCGACCGTCGGCTCTGCGCCGGCCGGTGCCACCACAACCAGATAGGGCCGGCCCGACATTGGGATGAAAGCCTGGCTGCCCTTCGGGTGCCGCTCCATCATTTCGACGGTAAAGGGCAGGCTGCGCGGCTGGCCACGGAAGATTGAGACGATCACCTTGCCCTCCACCCCCGGCTCGATTGCTGCCAGGTCATGGTAACGCTCGGTGTTGCCGCCGTTGATCGTGAAATGATTCGCCGCTTCAGCGGCGCCGATCACATCACCGTAAGGCGCGAAGGCCTCACGGGTCAGCAGTTGCGGAGATAGGGTAATCGTCGTCATCATGGTTCCTTACTTGGCGACCTTGCCCCACAGACGCAGGCGGGAAACGCCACCGTCGGGGAAGATGTTGAAGCGAATGTGAGTGA
>Ga0209063_1001192_pt1 | contig 13948 bp, 8 predicted proteins | sample KloWWTmeKNB19Kit_FD_187177 | JGI IMG/M metagenome (GOLD analysis project Ga0209063, IMG submission 187177) | Active sludge microbial communities from Klosterneuburg, Austria, studying microevolution and ecology of nitrifiers - Klosterneuburg... | ecosystem: Engineered > WWTP > Aerobic digester >...
GATGGCGCCGTTTTGTCCAACGATGAAGATGCGGCCACTGCCGTCCTGCGGGGCGCGCACGGCAATGGGCGAATTGATGCTGCCCGTGACCAGCTCGAGGTCAAGATCCGGTGGAACCGTTTGCGCGAATGCTGCGGCGCAGGTCAGAAGGCCAAGCAAGGCAAACGAAGGCAGGGACAACTTCATGACCGGATCTCCAGGGAAAGTGTGCGATTTTTACCACCACGCAGGAACACCGCCAGCAGCAGCATGTCGCAGTGTGATGGGTCTGTCAGTTATGGCCGGCAACCCTTATCGCGCAAGCGGCGCCTGGGCGTGTAAACAAAGCATGAAGGTAACGCGGAAGAACCTGTTTCGTCCGTCATTCCGGCGCAAGCCGGAATCCATTCGGCCTTGGCAGGCATGTTATCGCAGCCAAGATGGATCCCGGCTTGCGCCGGGAAGACGGCTTGATTGGCGTTGCCTCAAGCCGCCGCGCGCTTGAGCCGGATCAATCCGGAAATGTCGTCATCGCCATGGCCGCGCGCCATCAACACCGCATAGTCGGCCAGGCATTTTTCGATGATGCTGGCGTCGGTACCGGCTTGTCGGGCCAGCTCGCGCACGATCTTCAGGTCCTTGTGCAGCAAGGCCAGCTTGAAGCCGACCTTGAACTCGTTCGCCAGCATGGTCTGCCCGCGCTTGTCGAGAAACCAGTTGCCGGCAGCACCGGCCAGCAGGGTGGGGATCAAGCGTTCGGCGTCGAGGCCCAGCGCGTCACCCAGGGCCAGACCCTCGCAGACCGCCTGGGCGATACCAGCCACCAACACCTGGTTGACCGCCTTGGTGTTCTGCCCTGCACCTACGCCACCCATGTGGTTGATCTTGGCCGCGTAGCATTCGAGTACCGGTCGCACCCGTTCCAGCGTGGCATCCTCGCCGCCGACCATGATCGACAACTTGCCGTTGCGCGCGCCTTCGACGCCGCCGGACACCGGCGCATCGATGAGATCGCCGCCTGCCACCCGCATGCGCGCCTGCGCCTCGCGTGCGGTGCGCGAGGACACCGTGGAGTGGTCGATGACCACGCAGCCCGGCCGCGCATGGGCGGCGATGGTTTCCACATCGGCCAGCACGTCGGCATCCTGCGGAACGCACAACGCGATCACGTTGCATTGCGTGGCCAGCTCGGCCAGCGACGCGGGCGCGGCCAGGCCAAGCTCCGCGGAAATCGCAGTGGTGTTTGCCTGCGTGCGCGTCCACACGCAGGCCAGCAATCCGGCCTTGTGCAAATGTCCAGCCATGGGCTGGCCCATGGCGCCAAGTCCGACAAAGCCGGCCTTGATGTCGCTCATTCCGTTGTCTCCGCAAGATAGGTGTAGGCCGTCAGTCCGGCTTCGAGGGATGCCGCCAGCGATTGGGCTTCATCGCCCTGAATTCCCGCCGCCGCGATCTTGTCGCGGTATTCCGCACGCAACGCGGCAAGATCGTAGCCGACGTAATCGAGCATCAGGTCGGTGCTGTCACCGCGGCGCTGGTGGCTGATCTGGAAATCCCCTCCGGCAAGCTTGATGCTGACCGCATCGGTATCGCCAAACAGGTTGTGGATGTCGCCCAAGGTTTCCTGGTACGCGCCGACCAGGAACAGGCCAAGCAGACAGGTCTCGCCATGTGCCGGGGCATGCAGGGGCAGGCTGACATCCACGCCATCGGCATCGACGTACTGATCGATGCGCCCGTCCGAGTCACAGGTGAGATCGGCAATCACGCCGCGCCGGTCCGGTTCGCGCTCAAGGCCACGGATCGGCATGATCGGAAACACCTGCTGGATCGCCCAGATGTCCGGCACCGATTCGAACACCGAAAAGTTGACGAAGTACTTGTCGACCAGGGTTTCGTTGAGCTCATCGAGCACCTGTCGATGCGAGCGCTCATCAGGCTTGAGGCGTGCGCGCACCGCATTGACGATGGCGTAATAGAGATCATCCAGGTGTGCGCGATCCGACAGCGAGAGCTGGCCCAGCGCATACAGCGATTGGCCCTCAGCAAGGTGGTATTGCGCCTCGTGGAACAGTTCGGTCGGCGCGCGCAGGCCCAGCTCGGCATGCACTTCGCGCAGGCGTCGCAACACCGCGGGTTCATCCGCCCGCTGCGGCGGCACCGCGCCGCGCGGCGATTCCTCCACTTCGCTGACGTTGACCACCAGCACCGCATGATGCGCGGTCAGCGCGCGGCCGGATTCGGTCAACACATGCGGATGGGCCAGGCCATTCTCGGTGCAGGCTTCGGCCAGCGCGCCGACCACGCTCAAGGCGTACTGATCGAGGCCGTAGTTGATCGAACACTCCGAACGCGAACGGGTGCCCTCATAATCAACGCCGAGGCCACCACCGACATCCATGTAGCGGATCGGCAGGCCCAGTTGCGAAAGCTCGACGAAGTAGCGCACCGCCTCGCGCATGCCGCGCGCAATGTCGCGCACGTTGGACATCTGCGAGCCCATGTGGAAGTGGAGCAGCTTGAGCGTGTGCGAAAGGTTCGCGCCCTTGAGTTGTTCGACCAGGGTCAGCAACTGGCGCGGAGTGAGACCGAACTTGGCCTTGTCGCCACCGGAGTTTTGCCATTTGCCGGCGCCGAGGCTTTTCAGGCGCATGCGCACGCCGAGCAAAGGCTCGACGCCAAGCTGCGCCGCTTCTTCGATCACGAAGCGAAGCTCGGACGGTTTTTCGATGACGATGAATATCTCAAGACCGAGCTTGCGCCCGATCAGGGCCAGGCGGATGTACTCGCGGTCCTTGTAGCCGTTGCAGATGACCACGCTGCCGCGTCGTGCCAGCGCCAGCACGGCCATCAATTCCGGCTTGGAGCCCGCTTCCAGTCCGAAGCCAGGCGCGGCATCCGCGGCCAGTTCACCGGCCACGTTGCGTTGCTGGTTGACCTTGATCGGATAGATCGCGGTGTAGCCGCCGTTGTAGTCCCAATCGGCCATGGCCTTGGCAAACGCGGACTGCAAACGATACCGGCGATCAATGAGGATGTCGGGGAAGCGCATCAGCAGGGGCAAGCGGGATCCGCTCGCACGCGCTGCCTCGACCAGCTCGGCCAGGTCCAGTTGCGGTCCACCTTCGCCACGCGGCCGCACGCAGACCGATCCGCCAGCGCCAATGTCGAAATACCCCTCGCCCCAATTGCCGATGGCATAGGTGCGACGTGCGTCGTCGATACTCCAGGAATGATTCATGCAGGGCTCCGGATGGCAGAACGTCGCAGCGGCGGGCCTGGACTTGATCACCCGAAGGGTCGGAAGCCTCGCACGCCGCGGGACCCATCGAATCGCGCATTGTAACCATGCGCGCGGCCACGCGTTATTACGAATTGCCACACTCGCAAGGCGGCGCCATCTGCTCGGTGGGCACGTTAACGGCTACAATTCCGCTTCCTGCAATCCGCCTCGACACCGAGGCACAAACGTTCGACAAGGAAGCTGCGCATGTCCGCCACCGATCAAAGCTGGTTCACTGAAGCGCACGAAGGATCGGGTTCTTCGATCGGCTTTCGCACCCGTGCGCGCCTGCACGCCGAACAGACGCCGTTCCAGTCCATCGAGATCCACGACTCGACCGACTGGGGCAAGCTGATGGTCATCGACGGCTGCATGATGCTGACCACGCGCGACAATTTCTTTTATCACGAGATGATGTCGCACCCGGCCCTGTTCACCCATCCGCGCGCGCGCCGAGTGGTCATCATCGGCGGTGGCGACTGCGGCACCCTGCGCGAAGTGCTGCGCCACGAGAGCGTGGAGTCCGCCGTGCAGGTGGAAATCGACGAGCGGGTGACGCGCCTTGCCGAGCAGTATTTCCCCCAACTGTGCGAGGCCAACAACGACCCGCGTGCGCAACTGATCTTCGACGACGGCATCAAGTACATGGCCGAATGCGAAGCGGAATCGGTGGATGTGGTGATTGTTGATTCAACCGATCCAGTCGGCCCGGCCGAGGGCCTGTTCAATGCCGCGTTCTACACCAGTTGCTACAAGGCCCTGCGCAGCGGCGGCATTTTCGTGCAACAAAGCGAATCACCGTTGGCCCACATTGGCCTGATCAAGGCCATGCGCGCCGCCATGCGCACGGCGGGCTTCCAGGCGGTGCGCACGCTCACTTTCCCGCAACCGTGTTATCCCACCGGCTGGTGGAGCGCGACCCTGGCACGCAAGGGCGCCGATCTTTCCGACTTCCGCGAGCGCGGCGCGCAAACCAAGCGCTTTGAAACGCGCTACTACAACGCCGAGATCCACAAGGCCGCGCTGTCCCTGCCCGAGTTCATGCGCGAGGAACTCGGCGAATAGCCGATGCGCATGCGATGAACCGCCGTTGCGCCTGGCTCATGCTGATCTGCGGGCTGGCCGCAGCGGATGTCGCGGCACAGACCTGGACCAGCCCCAATTTCCGCGGCAGCGTGGCGATCAGCGGACGCAATCAACCCACCCAGGTGCGCTTTGCCCATGATGGCCGGGTGTTCGTTGCCGAGAAACCCGGCGCGATCTGGATGTACCAGAACCTTGCGGACAGCGCGCCGGTACAGATTGCCGATCTGGGCGGCGTGGTCCATTCGTATCAGGATCGCGGCTTGCTCGGCCTCGCACTCGATCCGCGCTTTCCCGAACAGCCCTATCTGTATGTGCTGTATTCCTTCAACGGCGGCCTGTTTGCCGACAGCCCGCCACGTTGGCCGGCTGCGGATTGTCCAGACCCCATTGCCGACTTTGCCGGCTGCGTGATCAGCGGACACCTCTCGCGCCTGACCTTATCCGGCAATCAGCTCATCGACGAGCAGGTGTTGATCGAAGACTGGTATCAGCAATACCCCAGTCATTCGATTGGCTCCGTGCGCTTCGGTGCCGATGGTTTCCTGTATGTGAGCGGCGGCGACGGCGCCAGCTTTGTGCATGCCGATTGGGGCCAGATCGGCAACCCGAACTGGCCGGACCAACGCTCACCGTTCAATGAAGGTGGCGCCCTGCGCGCACAGGGCCTGGAAGTCGAGAGCCTCTACACCGATCAGGTCTGGCTCAACGGAAGCATTGCCCGCATCGATCCGCGCAGCGGTGAGGGTGCGCCTGGCAATCCCTTGGCCGACACACCCGGCGCATCGCCGAACGCGCGCCGCATCATCGCGCATGGCCTGCGCAATCCGTTCCGCTTCACTTTCCGCCCCGGCACGTCCGAACCCTGGATCAGCGATGTGGGTTGGCGCGGCTGGGAGGAGATCAATGTGGTGCCGCAGATTGGCGCGCAAGCCGTATTGCACAACTTTGGCTGGCCCTGCTTCGAAGGTCGTGGTGCGATGGCCGACTACCAGACCTTGCCGCTGTGCACGAATTTGTACGCCAACGGCAACAGCGGCGGTCGCACGCCGGTGACGATGCCTTTCTACACCTACCCGCGCACGAGCAACAAGGCCATCACCGGCATTGCCTTCCAGGCCGGCAACCATTGGCCGCAGGCATATCGAAACGCCGTGTTCTTTGCCGACTACATCGACAACAGCATCCGCTTCATTGCCGATGCCGATCAGGACGGCATCCCGGATCCCGTGGCCGATGGCAACGCCACGATGCTTGGCCAGGGCAGTTTCTTCGCTGTGGACCTGGTCGAGGGTCCGGGACAGGATCTGTTCTGGGTGGACATCAACCAGGGTCGCATCGGGCGCATTTCCTGGGATATCAATCCCACCCAGCGCAACCTCGCCCCATCCGCGGCCATTGCCCTGGATGGCGGATCCGTTGCCGATGGGCCGCCACGCACGATCAGCTTCACGGCCGCCAACAGCATCGATCCGGAATCCGGCACCTTGAGCTACGCCTGGGATCTGGATGGCGATGGCGAGTTCGACGATGCCAGCGGCATCAGCGCCAGCCAAAGCTACAGTGTGATCGATGCCACACCCGTGGTGCTCAGCATCGGCGTGCGCGTCAGCGATGCGCAGGGTGCCAGTGATGAAGCCCGCATGATCGTGACCATTGCACGCGATTTGATCTTTGCCGATGATTTCGAGTGATTTGGACTGCGGTCGCAGCGTCTTGCCAAGTCTTGCCTGCAATCCAGCTGATTCGCATTGGAAACTTGCCGCAGGGGTTTCCACGGGTTAGGGTCGGATTCTGCGTTTGGCTTTCGGCCATTGCGCCTCAGTTCGTCTTCCCGGCTCAAGCCGGGATCCGTCTTGATTCCAATGGCATGTTGGCAACCGCCCAATGGATTCCGGCTTGCGCCGGAAAGACGGCAAAAGCAACGTGTTCGGTATTGCCTTTCAGGGAGAACAACCATTTACGCAAGGCAACGCGTTCAACCACTCGCCCATGCCATTGCGCTCGCCCTGGCCCTCGGCACGGCACTGCCGGCGGCGGCTCAGGATGTCGATCTCGGCAATCTCGGCACACGCGGATTTCGGATCGACGGCATTGATCGCTTTGACTACTCTGGCCGCAGCGTCTCCGGTGCGGGCGATGTCAATGGCGATGGTCTGGCCGATCTGATCGTCGGCGCTTGGAATGCCGCTTCCGGCGGCGAGAGCTATGTGGTGTTTGGCAAGAGCGAACCGTGGCATGTGGATCTCGGAACTCTTGGGTCACAGGGCTTTCGTATCGAAAACATCGACGAGTTCGAGTCCCTGGGCTTCAGCGTCTCCGGTGCTGGTGATGTGAATGGCGATGGCTTGGACGATCTGATCGTAGGGGCACACGAAGCAAACCCCGGTGGCAACATCAGCGCCGGTGAGAGTTACGTGATATTTGGCAAGCCAGACAGCGCCACGATCAACTTGGCGAAGCTTGGGGCAAATGGCTTTCGCATCGATGGTAGCGTTGCTGGTGACTTCTCGGGCCGGAGCGTCTCTGGCGCGGGCGACGTTAACGGCGATGGGCTGGCTGATCTGATTGTCGGGGCTTTTCGGGCCGATCCCGACAGCGGCGGTAATGCCGGCGAGAGCTATGTAGTGTTCGGCAAGACCGACTCCAGCCCGGTCAATCTGGGTGCATTGGGTGCCGACGGCTTTCGCATCGATGGTAGCGATGTCAGTGACAGCTCTGGCTACAGCGTTTCCGGTGCGGGCGATGTCAATGGCGATGGCCTAGCCGATCTGATTATCGGGGCGTATGGGGCCGATCCTGGCGACGACAGCAACGTCGGTGAGAGCTACGTGGTGTTCGGCAAGGCCGACCTGACGACAGTGAACCTGGGGACGCTCGGCGCGCAAGGCTTTCAGATAATCGGCATCAATGCGAACGACTACTCGGGCTTCAGCGTCTCCGGAGCCGGCGATGTCAACGGCGACGGCTTGGCCGACCTGATTATAGGGGCACATGCTGCCGATCCCGGTGGCAACAGCTCTGCCGGCGAGAGCTATGTGGCGTTCGGCAAGGCCGACGCCACGCCGGTCGACCTGGCCAACCTTGGCAGCGGCGGCTTTCGCATAGACGGCATTGGTCAGAATGACAATTCGGGCCTCAGCGTCTCCGGCGCGGGGGATGTCAATGGCGATGGTCTGGCTGATCTTATCGTCGGGGCGCCTTCAGCCGATCCCGGCGGTGCCAGCAATGTCGGTCAAAGCTATGTGGTGTTTGGCAAGGCCGACGCGGCATCGGTGGATCTCGGCGCGCTAGGTGCACGGGGCTTTCACATCGATGGCGTCGATGTCAATGACTTCTCCGGCCGCAGCGTGTCGGGCGCGGGCGATGTCAATGGCGATGGCTTGGCCGATCTGATCGTGGGAGCTGATTGGGCAGAATCCGGCGAGGAAAGCAATACCGGCGAGAGCTATGTGGTGTTCAGCGCCTCTAAGCCCATTCCTTCCGTTACTGCGCGAGCCCACAGCAGAAATGGCAATTCCCCGCGTGTTGCCTTCGGAATTTCTGGAGATGGCAGCAACGACGGCAGCCCCGATGCGCGCGCCTGGATCGATTTCGCCGATGGCGATGATCCGGTGGCACTGGCTTCCATGGAAACGGTGACCCTGAACCGTTCGGCGGGCGCGTTCCCCGATTCACGCGCCTCAGTGCATTGGCAACTGCAAACCACCCGCCAGAGCTGGACTAGCGCGGAACTGCGTCTGCGCTATCTCGACAGCGAACTGACCAGCGGTGAACAAACTTTGCAAGTGTATTTTTCATCCACTGGCAGCGCGCCGTTTACCGGATTGCCCAGCATCTCAAACCCGCTCAACAACACGATATCGACAACGATCACCCAACCGGGCTATTACTTTGTCGGCAGCGCGCCCGACCTGATCTTTGCCGACGACTTCGAGTGATTCAGGCTGCGGCCCTGCGCGCTGAGGCCAAGCCGCCCAGGAAGCGCCCGCTCATGGTTCGACAGGCTTGTCCTGAGCCAGGTCGAAGGGCTCACCACGAACGGGAAGGGTTTGATCGTTGCCGATCGATTTGAGTGAGCCACGCAATCGCATGAAACGCGACGGCAGATTGAATGCGCCCTTAGTCAAGCAATTTCCTTTCATGGTTCGACGAGCTCACCACGAACGGGAAGGGTTTGATCGTTGCCGATGATTTCGAGTGATTCAGGCTGCGACCCGGCGCGCTGAGGCCAAGCTGCCCAGGAAGCGCCCGCTCATGGTTCGACGAGCTCACCACGAACGGAAAGGGCATGATCGTTGCCGCTGGTTTCAAGTGAGCCACGCGGAAATCTGAACCCCCAAGCCAACGCGGCTTTGTTGCCGTCGTTCCGGCGAAGGCTGCGCAAACAGTCTCAAGATTCCGTTCGTGGTGAGCCTCCTCATCCCGTTTGTGGTGAGCCTCCTCATCCCGTTCGTGGTGAGCCTGTCGAACCATGAACGGGAAGGGCTCAATCCTCGCAGATAGTTTCAAATCAGCCACGCGGAAATCTGCCCCCCCCAAGCCAAGGCGGCTTTGTTGCCGTCGTTCGTGGTGAGCCTCCTCATCCCGTTCGTGGTGAGCCTGTCGAACCATGAACGGGAAGGGCTGGATCAACGTAGCCTTGCCGCTACCCGTGTGACCTCGATGGACCCTTTCCACAACCCGCGCGGACTACAAGGTATTGAGCACCCCGGCAATGGTGGCGGTCATGAAGGTGGCCAACGATCCGCCGAGCACCGCTTTGAGGCCCAGCTTGGCAAGGTCTGCGCGGCGGCTCGGTGCCAAACCGCCAATACCGCCGATCTGGATTGCGATCGAGGAGAAATTGGCAAAGCCACACAGAGCGTAAGTTGAGATCAACTGGCTGTGCTCGCTCAGCTGGCCGAGGTTCTTGGCCATATCGACATAGGCCACGAACTCGTTGATCACCACTTTCTGGCCGATGAAGCTGCCGACCAGGGTCGCATCCTGCCAGGGCACACCGATGACCCAGGCGACCGGCGCAAGGATCCAGCCAAACAGGGTCTGCAATGACAACTCGACCGGGTGCCCGAGCTGCGCGCTCATCCAGGCGTTCAGCGACGAACCCGGATCCGCGCCCCAGGCATGCGTGCCCAGCCACTGGAACGGCGCATTGAGCAGCGCAATCAGGGCGATGAAGGCAAGCAACATCGCGCCGACGTTCAAGGCCAAACGCAAACCATCGGCAGCACCCGTGGCCGCGGCGTCGATCACGTTGGCGGTGGTCTTTTCCACTTGCAGCTTGACCTGTCCGCGGGTCAGCGGCTGCCCGGTTTCCGGCAGCAGGATCTTGGCCAGCATCAGCGTGGCCGGTGCCGCCATGATGCTGGCGGTGAGCAGGTGGGTGGCGAAGAACACTTGTTGCTCCTGGTCACTGCCGCCGAGCAGGCCGACATAGGCCGCCATCACCGATCCCGCAATATGCGCCATGCCGCCAATCATCACCGTCATCAGCTCGGACTGGGTCATGCGCTCGATGTAGGGCTTGATCGTCAGCGGGGCCTCGGTCTGGCCGATGAACACGCTGGCGCACACCGAAGTGGTTTCCGCGCCCGACACGTTCATGACCTTGGTGATCGTCCAGGCCATGCCCTTGACGATCCACTGCATGACGCCCAGGTGATAGAGCACGCCGGTCAGTGCCGCGAAGAAGATGATGGTCGGCAACACCTGCACGGCAAACACGAAGCCGAACTTCGAGGTGTCCATGAAGCCGCCGAAGATGAACTCCGAACCGGCGCGGCAGAAGTCCAGCAGGCTGACGAAACCGGAGGCGATGGCGTGGAACACGTCGCGCCCGAACGGCACCTTGAGCACCAGCGCGGCAAACACGATCTGCAGCACGATGCCGGTGGCCACCAGTTTCCAGCTGATTGCGCGCCGGTTTTCCGAAAACAGCACGGCAATGGAAACCAGTACGGCAAGCCCGAACAATCCAAAGCCGATATGGCCAAGTGCCTCGATCATGAATGCATTCCCCTGCGAGCAGCGGGCGAGCGTAGAGCAGGCGCAGCGCAGCAAGCAACAACACCGCGCATGTCACGGACTCGGCGCGAGGGAGCCGGGCTGTCCGTGCGACGCAAAATGCCCGAATGCCAGGGCCGGGGAGCAACACACCATCGGCTGGCAGTTGCCTGACTCCGGCGGACCCGCCGCACGCGCGCTCGGGTACGGCAAACGCAGCGCGCCCGCCGTTTCATGTGCTCGGTCGATTGCGGGTGCCCTGACCTGGCATTTCCGCGTGTTTGCGTTGTTTGACAATCGCACACACCGCATGGCGCCTTGCGATCCCGCGTTTTCGTATACCTGTATGCATTGTTCCGCGCGCAGGCGCGGTCATGCCGGTTTCCCGGGCGGATCGACGCGCGCATAATGCAGCGCAGGCAGGGCTTCATGCGCGGATTTTTCCGCCAGACTCCCGCCTTGCATCCACGCGATGGGTCGGCGCATGCCGTCATCGCGCTCCATCAGCCGGACTGGGTCAACTCCCATGGTCATCAACATCAACAGCCTGACCTCAGGCCGGGGCGCTTTTTTTCGCAACACCGCTTGCGCGCTGCTGTGGGTGGCGCTGACGGGCGCATCCGCTGCAGCGGGAGCATCCGCCAACGGCGATTCACAGAACCCGCCAGGCACGCCCGAGTTTTCGATGACGGCCAAGGTGATTGCCGGAGGCACCATCGCGGATGCAAAAAGTGCCTGCTTCGACCTGGCCGCAACGGTCGGCCAACCAGTTACGGGTGTTTCACAGGGCGCCAACTATCTCGTCAAGGCAGGCTTCTGGGGCAACCCCTGGACCACGGACACCCTCTTTCGCAATGCATTCGAGGATTGCCAACCATGAAGACACTCATCTTTTTTTTGCTGGCTGCCCTGGTTGGCATGGCCGGTGTTGCCTCGGCGCAAGTCCCGCAGTTGTCGGACTTCACCTATCAGGGCCACCTCGCGCAGGATGGTCAGGCGGCCACGGGCCAATACGACCTCGGCTTTGCGCTGTTTGATGCCGAAACCGGCGGCAACCAGATCGGGACGACGATCCTTGAACCGCAGTTTCCCGTCACCGATGGCCTGTTCACCGTCAGCTTGAGTTTCCCCGGCGCGTTCGCAGGTGAGCAGCGCTGGCTGCAAGTCACCGTCAACGGCCAACCTCTGGTACCACGCCAGCCGGTGTCGACCACACCCGTGGCTGCGTATGCGCTGGATGGAAATCCGGGACCGCAGGGTGATCCGGGCCCGGCTGGAGTCGCCGGTCCACAGGGCCCGCAAGGTATTCAAGGTGATCCGGGGCCGGCGGGTGCCATTGGCCCGCAAGGTCCACAAGGTGTGCAAGGCGATCCCGGTCCGGCGGGTGCCATCGGCCCGCAAGGTCCACAAGGCGTGCAAGGCGAAACTGGTCCCGCTGGTGCCATTGGCCCGCAAGGTCCTCAAGGCGTGCAAGGCGAAACTGGTCCGGCGGGTCCGATTGGCCCGCAAGGTTTGCAAGGCGAGCCTGGAGCAACCGGCGCACAAGGCGCGCAGGGTGTACAGGGCGATCCCGGTCCGGCGGGTGCCATTGGCCCGCAAGGTCCTCAAGGCGTGCAAGGCGAACCCGGAGCAACCGGCCCCACCGGTCCGCAAGGCGTGCAAGGTGCGCCTGGCGCAGCCGGAGCAACGGGTGCCGCAGGCCCGCAAGGTCCGATCGGCGAAACCGGACCCGCTGGTCCGCAAGGTCCGCAGGGCGACGCGGGTCCTGCCGGCGGCTCCTTCGCCGATGCGCCCGCAGACGGCAAGACCTACGCGCGCAAGGACAATGCCTGGATCGAAATCAACGCGACGTCCGGCTTGCCGACCTTGTCGGCCGCCATCCTCGCCGACAATCCCGCGCTCTACTACCCGCTGAATGAAGCGCCCTCGGCCACGAGCTTCGATGATCTGGGCTCGGCAGGCATCGATGTCACCCTGAGCGGTTCTGCGTTGACCCTCAAACCCGGGTGGAGTCGCCTCTACCCGATGAGCGACGACAATTATCTGCGCACCAATGAGGGCAACGGCAAGGCCATGGGCAGTGGCAACCCCACCGGCACATCGACACCGAGTGGTTCAATGACCGTTGAAGCCATCTACAGTCCGCAAACCAATGGCGCCGGCTACCAACCCATCCTGTTCATCGGTGACGTGGCGCCCGCGGCACCGTTGCTGTCCTTCGGCGTCATCAACCTGCAGCCCAGCCTCACCGTGGGTGACACCCAGCGCGTTGACCTGAGCGGTCTGTTCGCCGGACGCACCTATCACCTCGCCGCGGTGCTCGATGCACCAACGCACTCGGTACGCTTCTACGTCAACGGTCGCTTGCTGCAGGTCCAGGAACTGTACGGATTTCCCTACACGCTGACGGCACCGGATGTGTACGTTGCCTCGACGCCCGCAGCCGATCGACCGTTCGTCTACGCCACGCTGGGCCATGTCGCGTTCTACTACGGCCAGGCCTTGTCCGAGGCGCAGATTGCCGCACACGCCAAATCTGCCGGAGTATACGGCTACTGAAAACTCGCCAGCACCGCGCCCGCCTTCCCGGGCGCGGCAGCACATCGGCCGGCTGAATCCGCAGCACGCATTAGCCGGTAGAATCACCCGCCTCAGGTCCATCCCGGGCCTTGGTCCGAGTGGTTCGCCGATGACCCGCAAATCCATCAGCCGCATCCGCTACACCCTGGGTGAAGCGGTGAAGAAACCCGCCCATGTGGTGCGCGATACGGTCGAACAGACCTCGGATCTGCTCGCATCGAGCGGTGAGCTCACGTTCGGCAAGGGCTTGATCGGCACCATCATTGCGCTGGCTCTCGGCGCGCTGTGCCTGCTCGGGGTGATTGCCTTCCACTTCCCCGAGTACCTGACCACGCCCGAGTTGCGCCGGCAGTATTCGGTGGATTTCCTGCGCCAGGCCATGCTGGTGGCGTTGTTGATTGCCGGTGGCCTGTCGCTGGCCAACATCATTCTCGGCTTTTTCCGCAAGCTCAACCTGCTGGCCTTTGCGCTGGTCATCAGCGCGGTGGCGCTGGGTGGTTCGCGCGTGCCGGTCGGCAACTTCCCGGATCACACGCCCTACATTGGCCTCGACTGGTTCATTCTCGATTTGCTCGGTTCGACACTGATCTTCATCGCCATCGAAAAACTACTGCCGCTGCGCAAGGGCCAGCCGGTATTCCGCCCCGAATGGCAGACCGACCTCAAACACTTCGCGGTCAACCATTTTCTGGTTGGCTTGATCCTGCTCACCGTCAACTTCGTCATCCACCACGGCTTTGGTTGGATGGTGCAGCACGATTTCCAGTTGGCGGTGCAACAGATCGGGTTCGTGCCGCAATTGCTGCTGTGCATTCTGGTGGCCGACCTGTCGCAGTACTGGACGCATCGCGCGTACCACGAGATTCCGTTCCTGTGGAAATTCCACGCCGTGCACCACAGCGCCAAGAGCATGGATTGGCTGGCCGGTTCGCGCCAGCACGTGCTGGAGGTGATTGCCACCCGCGTGCTGGTGATGACGCCGCTGTTCGTGGTCGGTTTCAGCGAGGCCGTGGTCAA
>Ga0209063_1001193_pt1 | contig 13930 bp, 13 predicted proteins | sample KloWWTmeKNB19Kit_FD_187177 | JGI IMG/M metagenome (GOLD analysis project Ga0209063, IMG submission 187177) | Active sludge microbial communities from Klosterneuburg, Austria, studying microevolution and ecology of nitrifiers - Klosterneuburg... | ecosystem: Engineered > WWTP > Aerobic digester >...
AATGCACTCCGTCCAGAGTCTGTTTCTCCAACGACGGCACAATCGTCGACTGCACCTCTTCGGTAATGGTGTACCGTACGAAGGCGTTGTCCACCATTTGGTTGGCATAGAGACGTCCTGTTGGAGCCGCCACCTTAAACTCTGCATGAGTTATTTCGTTCGGCTTCACCGTTATCGTCTGGACATAGGCATCGTGGAGATAGGGATGCCAGATCGTTGCCTTATATGTTCCGGGGGGAATGTCACGAATCTCATACCTCCCACGCTGGTCGGTCATTGCGTAGTAGGGATGCTCGACGACCAGCGCCCAACTCTCCATGTAGGCGTGAAAGCCGCACTGCATGGTGAAGATATGGCGGCCCTTGCTCATCTTCACCGTCTGAACCATGGGCAGCCCTTCATAATGTTTATGGAAATGATCGCTCAGTCCGAGCTGCTTTGGATAGCGTGTACTGATGGGCAGCGGGACGTTGAACAACACGCGTGGGCCGAGGTGGGACGTTTCATAGGCTTGGACATCATGAAAGGCCGGGTCCATGTTCACCACCACCACATCGTGGAGATCCCGCACCACATTGACAAACGGCAAGAACCGGCAATCGATCGCTTCGATTCGCGGTGGAATGTATTCGCCAAAGGGCTTCCCCTTCTCGATATTTTCCAAAAGAACCACAACCTGGCGAAACTCGCCCTCTGTCCCGACATTAAACGGCTGGAGCAAGCGCCATCCCCGTCCGTCAGAAATCCGTCCACAGTAGATCGCATCTGGTAACGTGGTGAGGTTATACCCCTTCGGGCCCGGCACCTTGCCTTCGAGCAGCACGGTCCCGACTAGGGTACCTCCTTCAGTAACTGAGATTTCTTCATAGGCTGAAGCATTCCGGGGAAGCGTCAGGCTCACAGCACACGCAGAGGCTACCAGTAGACATCCCGCAATCGCCGATTTCATGGCCGCCTCCATTTCGAGGTGAGCCCCGCCTGAAGAGGATGAACGGACCGTCGTTCTTCCTCCTGAGCGAGGTAGGTACATTTCGTATCTTTGTTCATGAAACCATATGCAGCGGCGTTCTGCCAGAGGGGGTGGTGGGGTTGTAGCGATTGGCGGGGTTCAGAGGATTGTCCTGGTTGTACCGGTTGGCGGGATTGAATGGATTGTTGGGAGCGTAGCGATTCGTTGGGTTGACCGGATGAAAGATGTGGCAGTCCGCGCTCGTACTGCTCGGAGGAGCATAACTCAGCCCCCCTACGTTTCACTTTTCACGCGTGACGTTTCATGCCTGACGTCCCGCCGGCGACCCGCAGAACACGATGCCCGGTACCTTTTCCCGGTACTCACGCCACCTGTGTCTTCGACGATTTGGGCTCAACGACAATGTGTCCTGCCAGACCAAGCACGGCGAGCAGCTTGGCGATCGACTTCAACGAAATGCCGATATCCTCGGGATCTAATAATCGTTGCACCTGAGACGGTCCTGTGCCCAACATCTTCTGCAGCGCGGTCACACCGATGCCTTGCGTCTTCATCATCGCCCGAAGCGTCATCACAAATTGACGTTTCATTGCCCCGGCAATCACCCCCGCCTTAAACGCCTCATCTTGTTCATGCAACCACCCATCAAATGAACTTCCACCCGCTTTGGATACTTTGCTAGTTTTCATAGTGCTTATCTCCGCCCTACATAGTCCTTCAACCTTCGCCGGGCCAGTGCCATATCGGCTTCAAGTACTCGCTGATCCTTCACCGCTGCATGGAGAAGGACCACGACCCTGCCACCGTCGAACATATAGAACACCCGATACCGAACCTTGCCCACCCTCTCCCGTAGCTCAAAGAGCCCCTGGCCCAGTGGGCATGCCTACGGCATAGGCAGCGCAGGGCCATTCATTTGCAGCCCTTGAATCGCCTGCCCACGCTGAAGCCGCTCACGTCTCTCCAAAGACTGCAACCATTCTCTGACCGGCTCAGCCCCCTGAGGCGTCCGATAAAAAATGACCTTGTACGCAGGAGCAAATTGAGACGCATCCATCTCAACCTTGCAACACAGATGCTACTAATACTAGTAGTTTACGCGCGAGTCGTGCCACGCGAGGGAGGGTGGGGACGGCTGGCTCGTCTTTGGAGTTCCTGGTGCGAAGGCGGTGTCAACTATCGCAGTGATAGGGTGTGTGACTCAGCGGAGATCAGTCGAGGGAAGCTCGCGCGAGGAAACCTATGGGTAGATGCTTTGCGACGTGGCCTCCCTCAAGGAGACTCATCCTGCCTCTGATATGCTCTGCACCCGGACATCAAAATTCTCGGATAAGCCGGAAGCCAGCCTCTGGTAGCGTAACCCCTGTCGTGAATCGTGCGCCGACACCGAGTTGAATCATCCAATGCCGGTCGATTTCATAATGGAGCTGGGGCATGACAAGTACTTCGGTATTCCCATTCAACGCCTGGCTGAGGTTTGTCTCAATCCCTGCCACGACCCGATCTGTTACGTCCGCGAACAACGTAACATTCGCGAGTAATTCGACGGTTTTATCCTGAACGCCTCCGAGGACTTCGGCTCGGCTGCCGAACATCCCGAACACGCTCCAGGTCTCATCGAACCGAAACCCCGTGAGATAGAGCAACGTGGTGGTCCAGAGGCTGGGGTGGCGATCATACTGCACGATGGCCTGTGCCCCATGAATGAACCGATGGTCGAACGCTGTGCCAAATGTCACTTGGCCAGCTGCCTTATAGGCCTCAAGATGCGTGTTTTCGAAGGGCAATTCAAATTCCACCGCGATGCCATCACACACAGCATATTCAATTTCAGGAGCCCATTCGATTCCCTGCCGATCAACACTGCGCCGCACAAGGCCTAACGGATCCGGTACAGCATCCACACGTCTTGACGTGTTGCCGAATGGCACCAGGCCCAGCACATTGACTTCCCCCTCGCCACGCTTGACACCAAGTGGACGAATGAGATCAAAAACCATGGGCTCGGCAATCCGCGGCCCCTTCTCCTCCCCAGAGACACGCTCAATCGTCTCGAGCGTGGGGTCCTCTTCACCGATTTTCGGGCAACCTCGGCCCCCGCGCGACTCTCTAGGAGCAGAGGAAACTTCATTCCAGCTGACGCCCCGATCTGCAGGGATTCCGCGCAAGGGAACAGTCTGCCAGGTGGAGAGGCTATCCGCCTGCGCAACACTGGCAAGGATATCCATGAGCACAGCCAGTAGCGCTGGCGCAAGACACGACACGCCTATTAAGGTACATCTCAAACGACACCCGCCCCGGGAGAGATAATGTTCGCCACTGAAATGCTTGAGAGTGTGCTCGCCGACAGGCGGTCCCCTTGCGCTGCAAAGGGCGACCTCACTCAGCCCGGCGCATTCAGCTCCCGAGCTGAATTTCTCGGCTATCGATCGAGCACGCAACTTCCGGAAGGGATTAGGAAACAGGAGGAGGACGTGAAGTCAGCAGGATCGGAATCGGTATGCTGACCATGCAGCCTTGCAGAGAGGCATGTGCGGCGGAACACGTGGGAGTTGGAAGGGCACTGACAGCACCTGTCGTTGCAGAATCAAGGGAGATCCAGGATGAGTCTCCGTCGTAGGGATCGACCTTTTCAGCATCAATCAGAGCGGCCTGCGAGAGCGGCGTGGTGTACAGCTCTTCACAGAACGCGAGGTCGAAGAGGTAGGGAACAGCAAAGAAGACCAGAAACAATGGTAAGAGTATGTAGAACGTTGGACCACGAGACGTGATTCTCATACCTCAGCCATGCCCTGGGACATTGGAACGAGTGTACTACACCAGATTGTCTTGTCAATGTACGCTCAGTACTGTACCGTTCGTCGCCCTGAGAGACTCGCGCTTGTCATACACCGCAGATTGACGCTTCAAGTGCCCTTTCCTTCACTTGATCGGTTTCGCACAGTACTCGTCAGTTCTGGCAGAATCGCAGTAATTGGCCGAGTTCCCGAATCGCTGTTCAACATCCCGTCCGCAATGATCTCAGTAGATCAGCACGCAGATGAGGACAACGATCGTGTGCATACTGTCACGCTATATCTCTTCACTGAAAGGCCGTCACGATGCTCGAAGTTCTTATTATCGTTTTATGCCTACTCATCAATAGTCTGCTTGCGGCAGCCGAAATCGCCTTTGTCGCCGTGAACCGTCCATTGCTTCGCGAACTCGTGCGGCAGGGGCACAAGAAGGCCCCACTTCTTCTTCAGTTGAGAGACAATCCGGAAAGAACACTGTCCGTTGTGCAAATCGGAATCACACTCGTCGGAGCCCTCGCGGGCGCAGTCGGAGGAGCGGGAGCCGAAGAGCTGTTAAGTCCAACCTTGGAGCACAGTCTTGGGGTAACAGATGCGACCGCAGATACGATCTCGATCGGGATCGTGGTTCTGCCCCTCACATATGCCACCGTCGTGGTCGGAGAGCTCGTTCCGAAGTCTCTTGCTCTGAGGAACTCGATGGGACTCGCCCTGCGCGCGGCGCCGTGGCTCTCCTTATTCGATACCATCTTGGGTCCGATTGTCACCCTCTTCGAATGGTCCACCAAAAAAGTCTTGAATCTGCTCAGCTTGGTGCGCCTGCTCAGACCGAGCCCAATGGCTAACGGGGAGGCTCCGCCAGAAATGAGTGAGTCAGGAGAGGCCACAATCACACTGGACTCTCTCTCGATGCCGCACCGCCAGTATGTGATGAACCTCGTGAATCTTGAACGCAAGAGCCTCAGAGAGATTCACCTCCCCTGGAAGCATGTCGTGCAAGTCCAGCTCACTCAACCAGTGGAAGAGATTGAGCCAATGATCTTGGCTTCAGGACACACTCGCATTCCCGTCGTACAAGCACAAGCCGTGGTCGGGATCCTCAATACCAAGGAATTCATCGCCCTGCGCGGCGCCAGCCGTGATAATTGGGCATCCCTGGTCAGACCGGCGATCAAACTTCAAGCCAATACGCGGCTTGTCACAGGACTTCGATTACTCCAAGAACGTCGTATGCACATGGCCATTGTGTATGCTGATCATGCAGTACTGGGAATCGTGACGTTGGAGGATATCCTCGAGGAGATCGTTGGGGAGATCTATGATGAGGACGATGACGGACGGCTGCGACGCCTACTCAGTACCACACCACGTACAATAGGTTTGCAGGCTTCGAAGAAGTCTTGATCGAAGCCGCGCTCGTCGTGTTGGCCGTAAACGAGTGAATTGCGCCTTACGCCGTGGAGTGCTGCGCCACTCTTGGAACAACTTCCGGTCCTCTGAGGGCTCACACGCCCAGAACCCGGCGTTTTCAGGCACGAGCGCAATTCTACCCGCCCCTGAGACCTCCCCTGAGTCGAGGCAGCAGTGGAAGAAATTTATAAGGAATCACTCGGAGGAGGTGAAGCAGAGCTAAGCAGGACTGCAACAGCCTGTGTGCTAATGACATGGCCCCAGCCTTCTTCCCACGATGCCTCAGACGAGGCAAGATGGGTGCTGTTGACCGCGTAACGCACACGCATCGGCAGGAAGAAGGGAGGGCCTTATGTGTCTCACGATACTGGGGATCGATTTGGCGAAGAATGTCTTCCAGTTGCACGGGACGGATGCGCGCGGGCGAGCGGTGTTCAGCCGACGCGTGAAGCGCAGTCAGTTGTTGGACGCGGTGGCGAGCCTGCCACCCTGTGTGATCGGGATGGAGGCGTGCGGGAGTGCGCATCACTGGGGCCGGGCGTTTGAACAGCTCGGGCATACCGTCAAGCTGATGAGTCCCAAGTATGTCCGGCCCTATGTCAAAACCAACAAGAATGATGGGCGGGATGCGGAAGCGATCTGCGAAGCGGTAAGCCGGCCCACCATGCGTTTTGTCTCGATCAAGACAGTGGAACAAGCCGACAGGCAGGCCTTGCACCGGACGCGATCGCTCTTCGTGAAACACCGGACCGCCGTCATCAATCAGATTCGGGGCTTGTTGGCCGGGTATGGGTTGGTGATTGCGCAATCCCCGGAGAAGGTACGGCCAGCCGTAGTCCGTTTTCTGGATGACGCGGAGTCGGGATTGACCGCATTTGCCCGCGACACCTTTTCCGAGTTGTACGAGCAACTGAAGGATCTCGACTCGCGCATCGAGCGGGTGACTCACCGGGTGGAGCGCGTGTACCGGGCGCATCCGGTCTGCCGGAAACTGGCGGTGGTGCCGGGGATTGGTCCGTTGACGGCCACGGCGCTGTTGGCGACCGTCGGTCAGCCCGAGGCGTTTCACAACGGACGGCATCTGGCCGCCTGGTTGGGTCTCGTTCCGCGGCAATACTCTAGTGGGGGCAAGGAGCGGTTAGGCGGGATATCGAAACGAGGCAGTCGGTATGTGCGGACGCTGCTGATTCATGGGGCGCGCGCGGTTGTGCAGCGTGCCGAACGGAGGACCGATATGCAGGGGCGATGGCGGTGCGCGCTCAAACGCCGCAAAGGCACCAATGTGGCCGCCGTGGCCTTAGCCAACAAAAATGCCCGGGTGATCTGGGCCTTGTTGGCCCATGATGAGTTGTATCGACCACCCGCCTAGGCGCAGGAAGGGTCGGAAACGGTTTGTGAGGAGTAGCGAACCGCATCACACCAAGGAGTGCCGCGCAGATGATCCGTGATGACACCAGAGGGACACCCAGCGCGTTCAGACCCTGGACAAATTGTCGGCCGGGACAAGGCCGTTGTGCTAATGAGGAGAACGCGCGCGTATTTCATCAAGGCCCGGACACATCGGTTGTCCACCAAGAGGCCGGATATATAGACGCAGCCCGGCATTTTATGGGTTCATCGCGTGACACGACGCCGTTGCACCGAAGGCTGGGTCCATATATAGATTTGTGCTAGAAGTTGTCAGAATCTCTCAATTCCGTCAGAACCAATCGACTTAATAGACAGCGCCTAAACTGAGCCACCATAAGGGAAAATCGGGGAAACCAAGGCTCAATCAAGCCCTTACGAAATTACTCTTTTCAGAATTGCCAAGGCGAGGGTCGCGGGTTCAAATCCCGTTTCCCGCTCCAATTTTTCCTTCACTTACCTCACGCCCAGTTCTCCAGCCACGTGTTTATAGACAGTGTTATAGACAGTCTCCAGGCCTAACCGCGGTCTGCTGCTCGCTCTCAGAAGTGTAAATGGCCGCATGAAATAGGTTTTGCCCAGTCGGTTCTACTTTGCGATTTGTTCGAAGCTCCCTCGGATTGGCATCGATCACGGAGTCAAGCGTCGCTGACTGGCTCATATGCACGTTCCTGCCCGGTGGTTTACTCCCAATACAAAGCTGCCAAGACAACTCCGATTGGGTCTCCTCGGCAATCGTGAACTGTTACGGGCGATGCCAAGCGTCAACATCTCCTGTGTCACTATCTGGAACCCTTCCAGATTTGTAGAACATAGACGAGCCACGAATCCGTCCGAAGCAGGAGGGCGCGGAGCTGATCGTCAGTCAACTCCGACTTGAGCTCATGGACTCTGTTAAAAAACTCGAGCAACTTCACTAATGCTCGGGTGTCCTGATCGATGAAGTCCGTTAATGGACCATGATTCAGATCTCGGCACACATATAGAACTCGGGCCTTTCTCGTTGGGCGCCCCTCGTGTAGCAGGTGATGGTCGCCTCCCCGTATCCAGGCAAGGACCAGATCATCTGGAGCGATGCGTCGCAATACATGATTCCAGAGTTCTCTCAGGGAAGTTAGAATGTGCCGAGACCGGTCCGGATTCCCGCTACGCAAGGCGTCGCGTGCGCCGCGATATGGCGTTGCAAGTCCTGGATCGAGCGTCTGAAGCAGCCCAATGCACACCGAGGTTTCGGTTTCTAACTCGGTCACCAATTCCAGTTGTGCCGTCTGTGGTTCTTCGTCCGGCTCATCTAATGTTCGAAACACGCGCACAGCGTGCCCAGCGACAAACATCTCGCGGGTTGCCCCTGGCAGTAAGAAATCTGGCAATCGCGCGATGTCGTGGCATGTATGGATTGACTCCGTCAGTGCTGCATAGGTTGTCGTCAACTCGGTGATTGAACCCTGAAGCTTCAGGATAGTCGGCTCAGGTAGAGCAATGGACCGACGTATCGCCTCGAAGTCCAGCCTGGCAAACAGCTGCTCCGAGACAGTCAACCGATGGGTCACACAACCCAGCAAGAGTTTCGCCTCAGCCTGAAGCTGCGCGATCTGGTCCTGCATTGGCGTAACGCCCCTTGTCCAGGTCTCATGCATTCGCGTAAGGTCGGCGAACACGCGACTTGAGGCCGTGGCCTGCTCGATCATATCCTGCCAATGCTGGTTGGCCTTTGCGATCTCGGCAATCCGAATGGAGGCCAGATCAGGAATCGTGGTCATGCGAGCGATTTCTAGATGAAGCTGCTGGATCGGCCGCAATACCTGGTCGAGTCCCGTGTAAAAGTTCATATAGGATGGCTGCAATGAGTGGCTGATCCGCTCTATATCCTCGTGCAACTTTAGAAACTTGGCGCTAACAGATCGAAGATCGTCGTTCATGGTGTCAACTGGAAGCGTGCATTGGTCCGCATGCACCGAATGATTGGTTCCCGTGCAGGACGCCTCCCCCTACCCAAGCTCCTTCAGACTAACGGTAACCCGCCCGTGCCGATGCTTCGGCAGGCACGCAGCCAAATACACGCGCCGCGCAAATAAATGCACGCGTGCATTTCCCGTCCATATCCGTGCGTTTCCGCTGTTTATTTCCCGCCTCTCCGATAGCCGACGCCACGCCCTCGCTCACCTTCACGGGCCAGAAGTCCTTGTTCTGCAAGGTGATCGAGGAGCCGGTAGGCTTGGGGGCTGCTAATTCGGCATAACTCGGCTGCCTCCTTGCGCGTGATCCGGCCGTGCTTTTCCACGTACTGGAGGACCATCTGCTCCTGCTGCAGTGGCTCGAAGCCTCGTTGGCGCACGTAGGCGGCCCGATCCCCGAGGGCCCGATAGACGGCGGCTGAGAGATGCCACGTCCGCCCCCTTTTCTCTCCCCGCTCCTCCACGAGTCCTGCCTCTACGAGCCGATGTAGGGTGGCACGTGTTTCCGTTTCGGGCTTTTGGGTCAACCGGGCCGCCTCCGCCGTATCGACGTTCCGTTCTTGCCACAGGGCATTGAGGATAAGCAGGTCATCGAGTCCGAGTGATCGGCCTGCCTGTGCTTCAGTGACTAACAAGCGCACGAAGTCGAGATTGGCCTCCCCACCGGGAATGACAATGACCACGGTGACGGTGTCGCTTCGAGCATAAGACGGAGCGAGACGACCATTTCGCAGTTGTTCATAGAAGATCGTGTCGATCCCGCGGGCCGTGCGCTCGACGATACCGGCCCGCTTACAGGCGTCGGCCAGCAGGGGGTTGCGGGGGCGAGGGGCGGTTACCAGCAGATTGTCGAGTCGCACCCCTTCCGGGAAGCCGCCGGGGTTGCTGATTTCGATGCGCTCGGGATGCCACTGGAAATGGACGGCGCCGATCCGTTGATAGTCCCGATGAATGAGCGCATTGGCCACGGCTTCGCGGAGCGCCCGCTCCGGATAGTCGGGCACGCCCACCCGCAGCAGGCCCACCATCAGCTCCTGTTCGCGGTTCCGAGCCCGGATGCGGCTCTCGACCTCTTCCATCACGCGGAGCAGCGGCCAGCGAAAGAAGTCGTTCACCTCGATGTCGAGCCCACGGAGGACTTGAAAGGCGAGCTCGTGCGTGGGGACCAGGCGCCGCAAGACGTCTTCTCTGCCGAACAGCAGGAGGGCGGCCAGCCGGACGGCACGGACCGACCCGTTGGCCTCAACGACCCCGAGGGCCTTGGCCAATTCCAGATCGGAAAGGTCGATGAGGGACTCATCGCTACGGCCACGCCGCTCTCGGATACTGCGACGGAACCGCTCGAACTCCAGGGGGTCCAGGTCTTCCCAGCGTGCGGCCGTGACGACCTGCGCGGAAGGGTCCAGCAAGCCCCGATCGGACTGAAGGGATTGCATGGCCGGAATGTCCATCGGCAGGCAGGCAGGGCGGCCGTCTCCTCCACGTGCTCGTCGCAGAAAGACCCCGTCGCTCGTGCTGACGGGGTGACGGGTGGGCGGGATTTCGATAGCCAGGATACTTGCGTTCTGCAGCGAGACGACTCCCACACTGACGGAGAGGGCCGGACGCGTCCGGCCGGCGATGAGCGCGGCGACTCTGTCGGCATCGGTGGTCGCGCCATGTCTGGGGCGGGCGCCCGTGATGCGTCCGTCGTCCTCCACACCGACCAACAGGTATCCCGGTTCAGCTCCGGTGCGGTTCGCCAGGCACACCACGGTTTCGACCAGTTCTCGGTCATTGAGTGGGGCCTTCTCTTCCCCCTTGAACTCCACCGCCAGAGTTTCACCGGCGGCGATCAAGTCGTGCAGGGCCTCAGGCGTCATGCCGTGTCCTTCCAGAACCCGAGTGCCTGGAGGTTGGCAGCGATGGCGTCGTCTAATTTCTCCGCTTCGGCTTGCTGCTCCTGCAAGGTCTGGGTGAGCCGCGTCATTTTCTGCTCGAATGGCTCGCCGTCGTCTTCGACAGCTTCTGCGCCGACATAACGGCCAGGGGTGAGCACGTGGCCGTGCTTGCGGATCTCATCGAGTGTCGCGGCCTTACAGAGCCCTGGCACATCGGCGTATTGTCCGGCTTCCTTATCGCCGCGCCATGCGTGATAGGTACCGGCGATTTTCCCGATGTCGTCATCGCTCAGCTCTCGATGCACTCGATCAATTAAGGTTCCCAGCTTGCGTGCATCAATAAAGAGCGTCTCGCTGCGCCGGTCGCGGAAGCGGCCGTTCTTTCTGTTGCGCGCGAGAAACCAGAGGCACACCGGAATCTGTGTCGAGTAAAACAATTGCCCTGGGAGCGCCACCATGCAGTCCACCAGATCAGCCTCGATGATGGCCTTGCGGATCTCCCCTTCTCCTGACTGATTAGAGGACATCGAACCATTGGCTAGGACGAATCCCGCGATCCCGGTGGGAGCCAGGTGGTGGATGAAATGCTGGACCCAGGCATAGTTGGCATTGCCCGCAGGCGGCATTCCATAGACCCAGCGCTTGTCGTCCTTCAATAACTCGCCGCGCCAGTCGCTATCATTAAAGGGCGGATTCGCCAAGACGTAATCGGCCTTGAGATCCGGGTGCTTGTCGTTGTGAAACGTGTCGCCGTGGGCAATCTGGGCATCGATGCCCCGGATGGCGAGGTTCATCTTGGCGAGCCGCCAGGTGGTGTAGTTCGATTCCTGTCCATAGATAGAGATGTCGCCGAGCGTGCCGCTGTGGGCTTCGATGAACTTTTCGCTGCTCACGAACATGCCACCGGACCCGCAGCAGGGGTCGTAGACCCGACCCTTGTAGGGAGCGAGCATCTCAACCAGGACCCAGACCACGCGGGAGGGCGTATAGAATTGCCCGCCCTTCTTGCCTTCGGTGCTCGCGAACTGTGAGAGAAAGTATTCGTAGACCCGCCCTAGAATATCTTTCGCTCGATCAGCGGGACTACCAAGCCCAATGTCGCTGACCAAATTGATGAGCTGGCCAAGCCGTTGTTTGTCGAGACCCGGGCGGGCATAGTCCTTCGGTAAGACACCCTTGAGCGAGGGGTTATCCCGCTCGATGGCGCTCATCGCATCGTCTGCCAACGTTCCAATGGTCGGTTGCGGGGCCTTGGCCTTCAGGTGGGACCACCGTGCCTCTTTGGGCACCCAGAAGATCCGCGCGGCCTTGTATTCGTCCGGATCTTCCGGATCGGCACCCTGCTTCTTGTGCACCTCCAGCTCCGCGTGCTTCGCTTCGAAGGCATCGGAGATGTACTTGAGAAAAATCAGACCGAGGACGACATGCTTGTACTCTGCCGCGTCCATGTTGTTGCGGAGTCCATCGGCCATCTGCCAGAGCTTGGCTTCAAAGCCGAGATTGGCCCCAGTGTCAGGTTTGGAACCCGTCTTTTCCTTCTTCGCCATTGATCCCCGTACCCATAGGTCTAGCCATTTCCATTTCGGTCAGCCCTGTGTGCTCACAGTTCATTGCTTGCCTGTCGATTAGCCGCCGAAGAATACCGCTTTCCCAGTGAGAAATCACGCGAGGCAGGCTGGTAGATCCGTCTTTGTTTCTCGGCTGCGTTGTCGAGCAAGCCCATGGGGCAGAAATTGTGGCAAAGTGGACGAGTCTCGCCCTCGCACAAATTAAGAGCTGAAACATCTGTCATGTTTTAGCGGTACGGTGATTAGAGCGATATAATGTTTCTCGGCGCCAGACATCTATCGCATAATCACCGTTCCATTTTTCCCCCAATAGTAATAGATGGAGAAGTTGGGGAAGATGGCTTCCTGAGTATTCTGTCCGGCAACGGTAAACAGCACCCCCGCAGCACCGACCCAGTGATCGCCTAAGCGATACTGAAGGGTTGGTTGGACACCGAACGTATTAAAACCATTCTTCCCTCCGGTCGTGACCTGATGACCATCTGCACGCCACGTCAGCCCATGGAAGCCGACGAGTTCGAGGTTATACCCAAAGCCTCGCTTCTCATCGAGAATATGCTCGATGATCAGACGGGTATTGATGATGTCGCTCGGATAGGTGGTCTCTCCGGACTGACTTCCCGGTAAATGGTATGAATAAAACACGCCGGCGCTGACGCGAAAGGGGGCGAGATTCTTGCGAGCCAAAATGCCCTCCGTCCACGTGAGCGAACCGAATCGTGAAGCAGGGAGACGGCCGAGTGGGGCAAACCCGCCTGGAGGGCTCTCCGTTCCGGCCCATTTGCTGGTCGGGAGCACGATCATATTGAAGGTCGTGATCGACGGGCGCCAGCCATCGGGATCCTGCACAATCGGGCGGTATTTGAGGTAAATCTGGGTATCACCAACCCCTGAGTCAGTCGTCCACGGTCCCCCTTTCCCCTGATTGAACTGCGCACTGGAATTGGCCCACCAGAATGATCCGGAGAGACCGACGTTGAGCTCCAAGTGATTCGTCAGGCCATACGCCATCGTCACAACCGGAGCGATTTGATACGAATGGACGGGTGACGACGTGCTGTTCGTCGTCAGATCATTGCCGAACTGCTTTTCACTGATTTGAGAGAAGATGAATGGATGAACCGTAAACTGCCCTTGCGGATGGACATCGACACCACTGATGAAAATCGGCCCGTTCGAAAGCGGGTTCCAGCTTTGGCGGTACTTCTGAATTTCTTGATCGGTCGGAACCCAATCGAGAGCAAGGGCCTTGGCTGGTACTGATACCGCCAACCCAAGTGTGATCCAGAGTAAGCAGGCCACGCGATCTATTATCCTGGACCGGTTGAACGTCTTTCCTCGCGGCTGCTCCTGAAACACAAACGAGTGTCTTGCCATTCACTCCTCCAGCAAATAGTAGAGATATCTGCATAAGTCCAGGTATGAGAACGACCAACGGCTGAACGCCGCTGTATCTACCAGGTCACATCGTGAGAAGACTGTAAGGCTGCTTACACAATCAGGGCGAGCAGGAGGTAGGCGAGTGCTGAGAGGAATGCGGCAGCAGGCAGTGTCACCACCCAGGCAAGGACCATGTCCCGGACGGTCGTCCAACGTACGGCGCTCACGCCTTTCAACAATCCGATCCCGATGATCGCCGAGCTACTGACGTGCGTCGTTGAGACCGGCAGTCCCATCAATGCCGAGACGAACACGAGAGACGAGGTTGTGAGATTTGCAGACAATCCTTCGCTGTGATTCATCTGAGTGACCTTTTCAGCCAGCACTTTCGTAACGCGGAGTCCTCCGAGGTAGCTGCCGACCCCCATGGCCACTGCGACGCCGATGATCGCGGCACTGTGCGCTGCTACGCTGGGCCATGATGCAATGGCGCTCCCGAGCAATAACATCGCGGCAATCTTGGGCGCGTCATTCGTCCCGCGCGCCAAGGAAGCTAACCCGCTCGAAC
>Ga0209063_1001196_pt1 | contig 13917 bp, 9 predicted proteins | sample KloWWTmeKNB19Kit_FD_187177 | JGI IMG/M metagenome (GOLD analysis project Ga0209063, IMG submission 187177) | Active sludge microbial communities from Klosterneuburg, Austria, studying microevolution and ecology of nitrifiers - Klosterneuburg... | ecosystem: Engineered > WWTP > Aerobic digester >...
AGGAAGTAATTTCAGCAGCTTTAACAATTTGAAAATTGATGCTGAACAAAGAATAGTATGGGTGAACGAAACAGAAGTTATATTAAATCGAAAAGAATTTGATGTGTTGCTTTATCTGGTAATCAATGCTAACCGACTTGTAAGTAAATCTGCTATTGCAGAACATGTATGGGGTGATTATATAGATGAGACGAATAGTTTTGAATTTTTATATTCTCAGGTAAAGAACCTGCGGAAAAAATTAAAAGATCATGGTGCTGAAGCAGAGATACAAGCAGTATATGGAGTAGGTTATAAATTGACTAGCGAATGAAATTGCTAAATTATACCTCAGCCTATTTTGCAGGAATAGTATTAATTATAATAACTATCTGGGCCGGAATATTTTATTATGCAATGCTTGATGAAATATATGACAGCATTGATGACGGACTTGACAATCAGAAAGGGCTTGTTATCCAAAAAGCATCACTTGACACCCTGATACTACAAAAGAATGATTTTGATGAAAGTGACTATGCAATTAATGATATATTACCATCGACAGCGCTGAATTTTCAAGACCGGTATACAGATACGATGATGTATAAAGAAAATGAAAACAGCGAAGAACCTGTGCGGTTGCTTACTACTGTTTTTCTGCAAGATGGCCGTTATTATAAGTTGCAGGTAGCTACATCAATGGTAGAGGAAGATGACCTTGTGCGGCAATTATTTTATTCAATTTTGTGGCTTTACATTGGATTGGTGACAACGATTATACTATTCAATAATTTCTTATTAAAAAGAATATGGCGGCCATTTTATCTGTTACTTAAACAACTAAAAGCATTTAATTTAAACAAACCAGTCCCACTAAATACTTCCAAAACAAAAGTTGACGAGTTTAAGCTATTGAATGAAACTGTACAAAAACTTTTACAGCAAAATGTAGAAGTATACTCCAGCCAAAAACAGTTTATTGAGAATGCTTCACATGAACTACAAACGCCACTTGCCATAAGTATTAATAAACTTGAAATGCTGGCAGAGAAGAGTGTATTGCCTGACGACCAGCTTCAGCTACTGGCTTCAGCAATTGATAATCTGGAACGCCTTACCCGGCTTAATAAATCTCTTTTATTACTTTCTAAAATTGAGAATAAACAATTTGCTGAGGAGGAGGCTGTCAATATAAATGAACTTACCAGAATTATTATTTCAGATTTTTCTGACCAGGCAGCATTTAGTAAAGTAGATATAAAATTTGCCCGGAATGAGCCATGTGTTCAATCCATGAATAAGGACCTTGCGGCTATACTTATTACTAATCTGATAAAAAATGCTATTGTGCATAATAAGACTGGTGGTGTTGTAAAAATGAGTATCACAAAAAATTCTCTTATTGTTGAGAATGACGGATCAGAACAGCCGCTGGATGGGCAGAAAATATTTGATCGTTTTCATACAAACCATATTTCTAATGCATCTACAGGGTTAGGGCTATCAATAGTAAAAGCCATTACTGACCATTATCATTTTAGTTGCACATATATGTTTGATAAAAAGCATATCATCAGTATTTCGTTTAATTAAAAGGCATTTTAGCAATTTATTTACTATAATATCTGTTTATTCCCAATTCTTTCCCGAATTGGTTTAGAGATTTGTATAAAATTATTTATTATGAAAAAAACATTTTTATATCTAGTATCTCTGTCGTTTGCGGTGGCATCTTGTGGGCAACACTTGAAAACCAGTCAAGTGCCTTCCATTGTTCAAAATACATTACAAGCAAAATTCTCTTCTGCAAAAGAGATAGAATGGAAAAAGAATAACAGCCTTTATCATGGAGAGTTTGATATTGATAAGGTAGAATATGAAGTACAAATTGATGCTACAGGGAAATTAGTTGCATTTACAAAGGAAATAAATACTGTCGAGCTGCCTGCAGTTATAGCTTCTGCTATTGCCCGTGATATGCGTGATTATAGTATTGACGAAGTAGCAACGCTAGAAACGGGAGGCATCGTTTATTACCAAGTAGAGCTTGAAAAAAAGGGTGCGAAGGATAAAAAGCTGGTGTATGGTGGTGATGGGAAGCTAATGACTGCTATAAACTACATTGATTAATTTTTAAAAGGAGGATTTATGGAACCTAAACATGAGTTTGGTAAAGGTGTATTTGAAACAATAGACTTTGAAAAGCAAAAACAAAAAAATGTGAAAAAAGTATTTAAGATTATATCTCTGCTTATTGCAATTTCTTTTATAGCATTTCTTTGGTACGATAGTAAAGCATCGGGCAATGAGAAAGGTGATAAGACTGAGAAGTTGGGCAAGGTGAAATCAAATAAACAGAGTAATGATCAATTACCCGTTTCAGGTGCTATTAGCATCGTAAAAAAATGGGATATGCCTTCGGCATTGATTGAAATATCTGGTATTACCTATATGGAAGAGAATCGATTTGCCACAGTGCAGGATGAACTTGGGAAAATATTTATTTATAATACTCAAAAAGATGCTGTTGAAAAGGAAATTACGTTTGGTGCAGATGGCGATTATGAAGGACTGGCAATGGTGAACAACACTATATGGGTGTTACGGGCTGACGGAATGCTATTTGAAGTTAGTGATGCAATGACAGAAAAACTTTCGGTAAAAGAGTATAAAACACATTTGACAGTGAAACACAACGTAGAGGGTCTTTGCTATGATCAGGCCAAGAATCGCCTACTGCTTGCAATTAAAGATGGCGAACCTGGCGGTAAAAGCTATAAAGGCATTTATGGTTTTGACCTCGCTACTAAAAAAATGCAGTTGGAACCAGTTTATAAAATCAACCTGGATGATAAGATATTTGCCAGCCTTAGTAGTAAAAAGAAAAAAGGTGTGGAGATGATGCCATCTGGAATTGCAATACACCCAGAAACGCAGGAGATTTATATAACTGATGGCCGCAATGCTGGGCTATTGATAATGAATGCAGACGGTACTTTAAAAAAATTGTACGGTTTAGATAAAAAGGAATTTAATCAACCGGAGGGTATTACTTTTAAACCAAATGGAGAAATGCTGATTTCAAATGAAGGATCGAAAGAACCTGGAAATATTCTGAATGTAACAATCAGTGAATGAGTAATAATATTATAAATGGAAACCGGTCTACAAGGCCGGTTTTTTTATTCATTCTATTTAACAGATTAGCTGAACCAGATAGTCTCAGGCTGTTTTTAATTTTCTATTTGTTATTACTTGCTGCTATTTTTTACCTTTAACCCATGAGTGAACTGCCGATAGGTGTACTTGATGGCAAACAAAATGCGTTTGACATCAGAAACCTGTTTGACTTATACTATACAAGGCTCTGTTATTTTGCACATAAACTGATTGGCAACAAAGAAGCATCAGAAGATATTGTGCAGGATGCATTTGTAGCTTATTGGAAGAAGAGTGCCGATTTTGATAATGAGCTTTCTATTAAAAGTTTTCTATACCTGACTGTAAAAAATGCCTGTCTTAATGTAATACGGCATGAGCAAGTAGTGAAACGATTTGCGGAGAGCAATGAAGATTCAGGATATACAGAAGAGAAAATAACAGAAAACATCATCCGCTCGGAAGTGGCTGGTGAAATTCATACTGCTATAGCAACACTACCCAAAGGGTGCCGCCAAGTGCTTGAGCTGGCTTATTTTGGCGAACTAAAAAATGATGAAATAGCCGAGCAACTACAGATTTCCATCAATACTGTAAAAACACAAAAGGCAAGGGCTTTACAATTGCTACGCCTTAAACTGGATGTGGGAAGCCTGATTTTAGTGTTGGCGGTAACGGGTTTTTAATAAAAACTTTATAATTTTTTAATATTCTTTCACCCCTTTTTCCGCTAAGGGTGTTCTTACTTAATACCTATCTTATATGAATCAACAAAACGAGGCTTTCCAACAATCACAGTTTATTCTCAAACACCTGAGAGGCGAACTCTCTATTGCCGAGAAAAATGAACTGGATACATGGCTGGAAAGCAATGACAACAACCGAACCCTTTTTGAAGAGCTAACGAATGAAGTATTACTGAAGAAAGAATTACAGTTCTTTGACTCCATTGAAACAGAAGCTGCCTGGCAAAAAATAGAGGCGCAGGTAAAAGAGCCAGCAAAAATAGTAAACATGAAAACTAACCGCCGCTGGTGGTATGCTGCTGCGGCAGTTCTGCTATTGGGTGGATTTTTAACGTACCGGTTTGCTTTTCAACAACCTGATAAGACGCCGATTGTAAAGACTACTCCTGAAAAAAATGACGTAGCACCTGGTGGTAACAAAGCGATACTAACCTTAGCAGATGGCTCTACTATTATATTAGATAATGCTGCTAATGGAAGCCTTACTGAGCAAGGAAATACAGAAGTGATAAAACTGGATGACGGACAACTGGCTTATAATACTGAAGGAGTGGCAGGCGAAGTTGTGTACAACACTATATCAACGCCTCGTGGCGGACAATATCAGTTAACATTAGCAGATGGTTCTAAAGTGTGGTTGAATGCAGCATCAACCTTACGTTTTCCTGCAACTTTTTCAGGTACCGAAAGAAAAGTGGAACTAACCGGCGAAGGATACTTTGAAGTGGCAAAAGATGCAGATATGCCTTTTAAAGTAGTTATGAATAATGGAATGGAAGTGGAAGTGTTGGGAACTCATTTTAATGTAATGGGATATGATGATGAGGGGATGGTAAAAACAACGTTGGTGGAAGGAAAAGTGAAAGTGATAAAAGGGAGCAATCATATCATGTTGTTACCAAATCAGCAGGGCAGTCTTTTACGAGAGAATGATAACCTGAAAATCGATTGGAATGCTGATGTAAATAAAGCCATTTCCTGGAAGAATGGATTATTTGATTTTGATAATGATGCAATCACAGACATAATGCGCCAATTGGCAAGATGGTATGATGTTGAAATACAGTATTCGGGTAATATCGTTGCCCAATTCTATACGGGATCTATTCGCCGTCAGGTAAATATTTCTCAAGTATTATTTATGCTGGAACAGGCAGGTGGAGTCCAGTTTAAAATTGAAGGAAAAAAAATTATTGTAAAAACGAAATAAAATCAGATGATATAAATTTTTTGTAGGCTCGAAAAAACGCCCCGGATGGAACCCGGAGCGTCATAAAAATTCAGGCCTACTTAACAAACAGACACTGCTTATTGTTTAACCTAAACTTCGCAAAATTATGCATTTTTTACAGAATAAACCCTTGCAACATTCTGTTGCTGGGTCACAACTCCTAAGAGTTATGAAATTAACCGCAATACTTTTATTAACCGCTTGTTTACAGGTTTCTGCTAAGGGGAATGCCCAAAAGGTAAACCTTGACATGAAAAATGTTTCACTTGAAAAAGTATTTAAAGAAATCAAAAAACAAAGCGGATTTTTTTTCCTGTACAACAATAATGAACTAAGGAAAGTGGGAAAAGTGAGTGTTCAAGTGAACAATGTTTCTGTAGATGAAGCTATTCGACAAAGCCTTGTTTCTACCGGATTTACTTTCCGTATTGTAGACAAAACAATTGTTCTAAATCCAAAGGAGCCGGAGGTTTTATTGAATGATGAAATTCCGGTGCCACCCCCTGCCATTGATATTAGAGGAAGAGTAGTAAATGAAAAAGGCGAGCCAGTTGAAGGGGTAACTGTAACGGTTAAAGGAACAAGAATTGCAACAGCAACGAATGCAAACGGAGAGTTTGTTTTAAGTGGCGTTAATAAATCTGCCAAATTAGTTTTTAGCGGAGTTAACGTTGAAACAACGGAAATTTCTGTTGATAATAGAACTGATTTAAACGTATCTCTTAAAACGAAGATATCTGAGATGTCTGAAGTTGCAGTGGTGGTTAATACCGGTTTTCAAACAATTTCTAAAGAAAGGGCTACTGGAGCTTTTTCTGTTATTGAAAAGGATCAATTAGAAAAGCCAACTACTAATATATCGCAGCGTCTTATAGGAACCACTGCGGGAGTGCAGGGTAAATTGGACGTAGATGGTAATCCTATATTTGCAATAAGAGGACAAAGCAGTTTATATGCTCAACAACAGCCACTAATAGTGGTAGACGGATTTCCGGTACAGGGAGATTTTACCTCTATTAATCCCAATGATGTAGAAACGGTAACTATTTTAAAAGATGCTGCTGCTGCTTCTATCTGGGGTGCCCGTTCGGCTAATGGTGTAATTGTTATCACCACCAAGTCAGCAAAAAAAGGCACACCTTTAAAAGTGGAATTGAATGCATTTACCAGAATAGGTAAGAAATTTGATTTGGACTATGTTCGTCCACTAGCTCCATCAGACCAAACAGTTGAGTATGAAAAGCTGGCTTATGCCAATTGGAGAACGTTACAAAATCCGATTGCAGTCACAGATAACGGTTTTGCCTTCTCTCAAGCCGGCATTGCGCTGAACGAATTTAATTTTGGCTACATTACAGCAGCAGAAAGAGACGCAACATTAGAAAGATTAAAAACACTGGATAACCGTGGGCAGATCTCAGATTATTTATTAGCCAATCCTGTTAGCACACAATACAACCTTACGCTTAGTGGTTCTACAGGAAGAATGAGCAATATTGTTTCGCTCATGTACGAGGATAACCAATCCAACTTTAAAGAAACTACCAATAAGCGTTACATGGTAAACTTCAGAACAAATGCTGAAGTATTTAATTGGATGAATTTTAATTTTTCCGGAATGCTTTATGCCAATCAGGCCCGGAATAATGGAGTAGGTCTTAGTGATATCCAAGGAATGTCTCCTTATGATATGCTGGTTAATACTGATGGGTCGTACACTGATATTAACAGATATTATACTCCCATTATAAACAGACTAGTACCTACGAGTAAGTTTCCGTATGCAAACTGGAATTATAATCCAATAAATGAAATTGCAAACAGAGATTTGAGAACAGATCAATTAAACACAAGATTACAGGCGGGGTTTAATTTTAAAATTATAAAAGGCTTGACCTTTGATACAAAAGGACAGTTTGAGTTATTTAACACTTTTAATAAAGGAATTTATAACGATAATACCTTTTATGTTCGTCAGATTGTAAATCAGGCGACTTCGTGGAATCAATCAACAAATGTGATGACTCCTAATCTTCCAAAGGGAAGTATTTTAAACCAAAGCAGATCTAAAGCACAGTCTTATAACTGGAGAAACCAGGTTAATTACAATAATGTGTTTGCTCAAAAGCATGAAGTAACAGCGTTGGCAGGTGCTGAAATAAACAACGTTGTAACAGAGTTTTTCGGAAACCCAACTACCTATGGGTATAATGATCAAACATTGACTACAGGAATATTTCCAAATGGGCCAGGTGGAACATTCTTTCAAATAAAAAACTGGATGGGCAGTAATCAAACATTTTCCTACGTTAATACTTATTCGTACGGAACGGAGCGATATTTTTCCGCCTATGCGAATGCGGCCTATACTTATAGCAAAAAATATACATTGTCGGGCAGCTATCGTACAGATGCCTCTAACCTTATTACTGATGATCCCAAGTACAGGTATGCACCCTTCTGGTCTGTTGGTTTAGGATGGCAGATTTATAAAGAAAATTTTATGTCTACCATTAAATGGATAGACCGCATGAATGTAAGAGCTACGTTTGGTTACAATGGTAATGTGGACAGATCAACTTCTTTCCGTCCATTAATTGCTACAGCTGGAAGCCAAAATATATATACTGGTGATTATACAGCAACTGTTTCCAGTTTTGGAAACCCTACACTAAGGTGGGAAAAAACCCGTACCTGGAATATAGGTCTTGATTATTCTTTATTCCGTGGAAAATTGTACGGTAAAATAGATGTGTACAATAAATATGGTAAAGACCTGATTGCACAATTATCGATCCCGGCTATCAATGGTACTACCAGCCAGCGTTTAAACAATGCTGAAATGAGTAATAGAGGAATAGAGCTTGAGTTGGGAACGCATATGAAAATTACCAGAGCATTAACCTGGAGAGGAAATCTTAATTTCTCGTATAATAAAAACACCATTGAAAAACTATTTATTGCAACATATGCTGCTTCCACTTTATACTCCGGCGGTACTGGTGCTTATGTAGTAGGAGAAGATGCAAATTCATTATGGCGTTTTGTTTATGCCGGTGTTATAAATAACCAACCAAGTGTGTATGGGGCTGATGGTACAACCTATACTTTTGCGGCATTTACACCTGGCGATGGCAGAGATTACATGAAGAATACTGGTACACTAGTAGCTCCTTATACATTGGGCTTTAGCAGTGCATTCCAGTATAAAGATTTTAATTTATCATTCATGCTTACAGGAAAATTCGGACATGTGTTTCAACGTTTAGGGTTTAATTATCCTCCTACCTGGGCGAGCCGGGTATTGCCTAATGTAAAACTTTCGGAAGTGATGAATGGTAAAGCAACCGATATTGTTCCATTACCCTATAATCCGAATGAAGGCCGTTATTATTTCTGGGACAGGTTCCATCGATACCTGAGTTATTTAGTTGAAAATGCTTCGCATGTAAGAATGCAGGAGATAAATCTTAATTATACTCTCCCAAAATCGCTGCTCTCCAGATTTAACATGAGCAGACTTCAGTTGTATGCGCAGGGTAATGATCTGTTTACGATTTATGCAAATAAAGCGAAAGAAGATCCGGAGTATCCATTGGGTACAATGAACCCAAGGCCTAAAATTACATTCGGTATTAAATGTGAATTCTAAAAACTATTACAATGAAAAAATCATATCAATATATCATTCGTTCAATAAGTTTTGGTTTGTTTATTTTAACAGGATTTTCTTCCTGCAAAAAATACCTGGAAGAACCGCCATCCAAAACCACTTCGTTGGTAGTAACTACTACCGATCAGTTATCTGCATTGCTTAATAACTATACCCAGTTTTATGCTGAAGGGAATAGGACTGCTATTTATAGCACCGATGATTATGAGCTTCCTAAATCATTATACGATGCAAGGCCGGCTACTTTTTCCTCTATGGCTACTATACAATTTATGCTTTGGGATATTCCTTACTTGCCAGATGATACCCGTGAAGGATTCTGGAGCGGAGAATATAAAAAAATATTCTATGCCAATATGGCCCTGGATTATGTAGATAAAGTAACTGGTCCAGATGCAGATAAAGCAGCGATAAAGGCGGATGCACATTTGATCCGTGCCTATAGTTATTGGGAATTGGCCAACACCTATTGTTTGCCTTATACAGATGCTAATAAGAATGAAGCTGGGTTACCTATAAAACTTTCGACAAGTTTTGAAGAGCCATTCGTTCGCCAACCACTTTCGAAAGTGTATGAGTTGATAGAATCAGATATTACTGAAGCATTAAAAACAACAGTACCATTGCAACAAGGCGCACAAGTAAGACACTGGAGAGCTTCTAAAGCTGGTGTAAATGGATTTGCTGCCCGTTATTATCTAAACAGAAATAATTATGCTAAAGCGATTACACATGCTAACGCTGCATTAGCAGAATACAGCACATTGGTTGATTATAATTCCGAAATGCGTTATGGAAGAGACGGAGTATTAACTATTGATGCGGGAACTCCCCAGCAACAATCTGTAACGATTAAATTTCCTTATACGCATGATAACCAAAGCGACTTTACAGATATGCTGGGATGGAAGGAGTTTTTATATTTCAGAATGCTTGATCATGAATCATGGTGGTATATACCTAGTCAGAATTTGTTAAACCTTTATGATCAGACAAATGATTTGCGTTATCGCTATCATATTGTAGAAGGTTATTCATACGATAGAGGTATGTCGAAACCATCCTACAATTATCCGGGCTATATTTTCTTTTTTAAGGACAGAATTCCATCGGGTCCAACGGTAGCAGAAATGCTATTGATAAAAGCAGAAGCACTTGCCCGTACTAATGATGTTGCGGGAGCAATGACTGCAGTAAATACATTAAGAGCAAAAAGAATGCTACCGGGTGCATGGGTAAATCTTTCAGCTATTAATAAAGATGATGCTATTAAAAAAGTGGCTGAGGAAAGAAGAAGAGAAATGCCTTTTTCTCAACGCTGGTATGATCTGCGTCGTTATAATAATAATGAAGATCCTAACGACGATGTGAATCTTAGCAAAACATTTTATCCTTATACGAATTCGGCAGTTTTGTCAACTCAGCCGGTTCAAAATTATACATTACCAAAAGGATCAAGAAGATGGGCTGCACCACTGCCAAGAACTGAAATAATTTCCAGTGATGGAGTTATAGAACAAAACAGCTACTAAGCGATAGTAACAATTTTATTCAGACATTAAAAAAATTATCATGAAAAGAATTAAAATCTTCTCATACTGTTTCCTTATTGCCATATGCGTAGTATTTAACATACAGGCAGTAGCGCAGCCCAGCACGGATAAAGCTGCTGATCCAGAGGAGCTCAGTAATCTTCGAAAAGAAATAGAAAAAAATCCTGCGGACCTTGATTTGCATGCGAAATATTTAAAAGCATCAGGATTTACCAGGAAGGAAGAAGGGGAAATTGCTGCATTTATTAAGCAATATGAAGATTGGATTATTAAATTTCCAACTACTGCAGCAATACCATATGCATTAGGTCATGCTTTTGCAGGTAAAGAAAGTCCAAAAGCAAAGCCTTACTTATTAAAAGCCGTAGCCATCGATCCTAAATTTGATAAAGCCTATTTTGATTTATGGATTGATGGAGAAAGATGGGGCGACTTTAAAGTATCCCGAGAATATTTAAATAAAGCAAAAGAAGCTGCTCCAGATAATGCAGACTATGCTTTTTATTATGCCAATGGATTTGATGATACTGATTTTGAACTATACAGAAAGTTAAGTCTTCAAGTAGCAAAGGATTTTCCTACATCAGAAAGAGGCGCACAAGCTTTATATTGGTTAGCACATAAAGAGAAAAATGTAGCGACAAAAATTCTTTATTATGAACAACTAAAAAGCAGTTTTCCTGTAGATAAGTTTAATTGGTCAATGTCTGGCATGTCTACTTATTTTGAAGTTTTGCTGGAAAAATCTGCGAAGGAAGCAGTTGGACTGGCAGCTTATGTAGCTGGCTTGCCGTTACAGGAAAGAGGATTAAAGACCTGGAATGACAATACACAGCTTGCAAAAAATGTTGCAGAAGTTCAGTCATTACTTAAGAATGGTAAAGCAGTAGACGCCATAGCGATTGCTGATAAAATACAAGTGCCAAGATACGGCTCAAGCATACCCTTCATTATTTTATTAAAAGCACAGGTTTTGGATGAGGCAGGAAAGACAAAAGAGGCGTATGAAAAATTGCTTACTTTTTTTGCAAAAGAGCCTACAGAAAAAATAAATAATCAATTGCTTATTTATGGAAACAAAATAAATAAAGCTTCCGCAGCAGTGAATAAAGATGTATTGTATGTACGAGACACTACTGCAAGACAAGCCCCGGTATTTAATCTTGAAACTTATTTAACAAAGGGAAAATCTTCTTTGAATGACTATAAGGGTAAAGTTGTTCTGCTGACGTATTGGTTTCCCGGTTGTGGACCTTGCCGTGGCGAGTTTCCACATTTTGAGAATGTGGTTAAAAATTTTAAAGGAAAGGATTTTGTGTATTTAGGTATTAACATATTGGGTGATCAGGACGACTACGTAGTGCCGTTTATGAAATCAAGTGGTTATAGTTTTATTCCATTAAAAGATAATAAGGATTGGCAGAAAGGACCGCTTGATAACCGTGGTGCTGCTCCGGTTAATTTTTTAATAGATCAGGATGGCAGAATAATATTTTCAAATTTCAGAACGGATGGAAGTAATGAAGCTACACTTGAAATGATGATACAGTCCCTGCTTGTAAAAAAATAATCAAATTGTTTAAATAAAATTTATGAAAAAGTTTTCTTTCATTCTATTTCTATTTTTTGGTTTACTATCCCTAAGTTCTTTTTCTCAGGGAAAAGAAAAGGATTTTACAATTAATGGTACAATAAAAGGGCTGGGTAACGATAGTGTAATTGTTTACAAAAAATTTAATGGAAAGGATAATAAGCCAGAAGTCATAGTTGTTATGGCGAATAATGACCGTTTTACAATAAAGGGTAAGATAAATTCAACAAAAAGCACCTCGATAAATTTAGGTGGGCTCAAAAGCCAGAAAAGTTTTCCTTTTTACCTGGAGCCGGGTATTATTAAAGTGAGCGGACAGATGGACGAACTCAGCAATGTGGAAATTACTGGCACAATAACAAATGATGAGAATACTGTTGTCAGAAATTTTACGGACCCTATTTACAAACGAGCAGTTGAGATGAGAGAACCACTTAAAAACTTATCGGAGGAATCTGTTGAATATAAAAGAATTTCAAAATCAATGGAAGAAAAACGGGATTCTGTTGACGCATATAAAATAGAATTCGTAAAAAAACACCCAAATTCATTTTTAAGCGCATCTATTTTATATGTAAGGCAAAACAGACTGCCAATTGAAGAATTAGAAGCATTGTATAATACACTTCCAAAACAAGTTCAGGAAAGTGATATGGGTATTACCGTAGGCAAAACGATTGCTGCTAGAAAATTTGTTGCTGTGGGTAACTATGCACCAGATTTTACCTCAAAAGATACAAGCGGAAATCCAGTAAAGTTATCCGACTTCAAGGGAAAATATGTATTGCTGGAATTTTGGGCACAGTGGTGTGTGCCTTGCAGAGCAGAGCATCCAAACCTGGTAGCGTTGTATGAAAAGTATAAGGATAAAGGCTTTACTATTTTACAATACTCTACTGATGTATTAAGCGCAGCCGATAAATGGAAAGCCGCCATTGTAAAAGATAAATTAACCTGGGCTCAAGCTTCTGAATTGAATGGGGAAGAAAAAATTTCGAAAATGTATGGAGTGCAACCCATTCCCGATGGTTTTTTAATTGGACCTGATGGTAAAATTCTTGCCAGAGGATTGCGGGGCAAAGATCTTGAAGACAAATTGATAGAAGTGTTAGCACAAAAATAATAAGAAATTAAAAATTGTATAATGAAATATAGTGTAGCAACAATTTTACTACTTTTTATATCACAGTTGTCTTTTGCACAGCAAGAAAACTTTACTGTTTCGGGTAAATTAAAAGGACTTGATTCTAAATTCATGTATGTTGTTTTTAGGGACGAAGCATCCAAAGGTGGGTTAAGAAGAGACTCAACTCCAGTTAAAAACGAGTCTTTTTCCTACACCACCTCTGTAAAGGAAATTACAATGATTACTATAGGTCCTGGAGTTGAAAGAACAATTAAAAAAGTGAAGGATGGAGGGTACTATCCAGCAAAATCTTCTTTACTGCAATTTATTGCCTCGCCAGGCGCTGCCATTAAATTTTCAGGAAAAATTACTGATTTAGTTGCTGCCTACCCTTCGGGAGATGCAGCCAATAAAGAGATGGCTAAATTGAATAAAGCTATTTATCCATTATTAAATAAGAGTGTAAACCTTGCTGTAAAAATTGCCAATAAAGAAGTTACTGATTCGTCTGAAATTAAGGAGATGAAAAAATCAATGAAAGATTATGATGAAAAGGTAATGTCGATAAAGGAAAAATTTATACGGGATAATCCTTCTTCTGTTGCGGCGGCCTGGTTGTTGTCAGACATCATGCTGCGGCGGCAATTGCCGAATGAAACCTGCGTAGAGCTATTCAAAAACATGAGCCAGGAAAAATTGGAATCCATTCCATTTTATATAGATGTGGCTACAAGGGTGGAAGGCCTTTCTGCTACCGCTGTTGGAAAACAAGTGCCGGATATCATTAGTGTGAATACCTACGATGGTAAAAAATTTGATTTGAGTTCATTAAAAGGGAAATATGTAGTAATTGATT
>Ga0209063_1001198_pt1 | contig 13881 bp, 21 predicted proteins | sample KloWWTmeKNB19Kit_FD_187177 | JGI IMG/M metagenome (GOLD analysis project Ga0209063, IMG submission 187177) | Active sludge microbial communities from Klosterneuburg, Austria, studying microevolution and ecology of nitrifiers - Klosterneuburg... | ecosystem: Engineered > WWTP > Aerobic digester >...
GGGGGGGCTGGGGGCTTCGCCCTTGCTCCGCTTCGCTCCGCTGCCTGCCACGTCTTCAGCTTTCTGTCAAGGTATTTTGAGTCAAAAAAAACTTTTTTTTATTTTTTTTTCTTTGCGTTTATGGCCCGCTGGTTGAGTTTTTATTGCTCGGTGAATGGTAGGGCAAGGGTGATTTTTTGGCGCTCAACCACAATATATTGCGGTTGAGCAATTAAACCACACTAGATTTTGATACTTATAATTATCGAGCCGCTATTGTATAAAGATTCTGCCTCAAGCGAGGCGCTATGTGTTGGTGAACAGGGGGGGGTATCAAAAGTGATTCCCCCTCTTTTACAAAAAATGAGGGCAGAAAAATGGATTTAGTTTTAATAACGACTTACATTGAGCGGCGTCAGGATGATGAACTCTGCCGCCTTGCCGAAGAATTGAAAGAGGCGAAAATTAAAAAGTCTGAGATTTTGCGGACTTGTTTAGCATTAGGGCTTGATGCTGTCAGGGAGTTGGTTCCGGAAGTTTTGGCAGAGTTGAAAGGGGGGGGAGGTATGAAAAGTGATTCCCCCTCCCCGTTGAAAATGGGGATGTATTATCAATTACCTCCCCAAAATAGGGATCGAGAATGTGTAATAAAACAATACAGGAGGCATAAATGGAAAGTGATCTAAAATCATACACTGTTGAGCAGTTAATTTTTGCGGGTTTGGTTTGTCGCTGTTGTTTTCATAGTTTCGACTGGCATACGTTCGCGGGCTGTGTGTTTTGCGCTTTGGTTGAAAATAAGCAATGCAAGGGGGATCAGGGAAATGAAGCTTAAACTTACGGAGAATGACATTGAACTGTCTGGGCGGGTATTTCAGTCGCCGCGTGTTTTGGCGTTGGCAATCGGTTTGCCTGAATTGGTAGGGAGTCTTTTGCGCTGGCGTGGTACGAGTGTTCGTTTGCTTTCTGTTTTGGTTTCGTTGCTGGGTGGTGAAACCGATGCGCGGCAACGTCAGAGTCTGGAAATATCGAACTCAGAATTGGCGGCTTATTTGTGGCCTGAGATTCAAACGGTAGACAGTGCAAAGAATAAATGCACACGATGGATTAAGCAATTTGAGGAAGATCAGAGATTATCGGGCGCGCTCATGGTTCAACGTAGACGGGGTGCTATGCGAGAAGATAAAAGGACAGGGAAAAAAGAATTTTTGACTTCTCGTTATTCCGTCAGGGATTTTGACGGGCTGGCCTGGGAAGTTGGGGGTTGGATAAAAAAGAAAAATGGAGTTGTAGAGATTCGGTCAATCGTTGCTTCGGTTTTAATCTCTAAATTTAATTGCGCGCCGATATTGCCTGAAATGAGAAACGAAGAAAAAAAGCGACTAGCAGAGGGCAAAAAGAAAGGGCAGCGAGAAAAGCGAATTCAGCAAGCAAAAAACGGCGAAATTGAGATGGATTATCAAGAGATTTTGAGTTTAGACAGGCCTGACAGAATTGAGGTTCTATGCGGCCAGTTTCTCATGTGGGGAGACAAGCTGCTTGACGAAGTTCAGGACTATGAGGATTTGGAGCAGCTTAAATGGATTGCAAACGGGATGCACAAGAAATTCGGTGCGGCAGTGGCACAAACTCTTGAGCGGCGCTATGCGGCAGAGCGGAAGAGTTTGATTAATCGTAGCGGGCTGAAGTCAGTCGCGTGAATAACCAGAAAGGGCAAATATGAAAAGGCGAAATAATACAAGTTTACAAGCAAGTGATTGGTGGTTTCATTCTGAAGCGGAAAGTTTGGCCGCGCATTTGATGTTGAGCGATGAGGCCAGACGGCGAGATATTGAGCTGGCGAGGCCGTTTGCGTCAATTCAGGCGGGAAATAGCAGCTTAGGGGCTCCGGTGCGATTGCAGAAAGTTTTATTTACCGAACCCGCTTCCCTTCCCCGTGAATGGTTTTATGAGCTTATTCCTGGTGCGAGTTTGAGGGCATATAACCACGCAACGCGAACGGGGCTTTTTGCTTGCGATGATGGCCAATCAGTCACGATTCAGTGTGCTGAAAATTGGTTTGCACGTGGCGTTGATCCGTTCAATGCCGTTTATGCGTTTGAACGGGCGCAAAAGTTTTTTGCTGGCGGGTTCGGGTTTAGTTTTCTGTCTTCGCCGACACTGACGGGGCTTTATGCTTTTGAGTCGAAACTGCCTTACGGGTTGCCATCAAGTGAACCATCGACAGAGTGGCGAGAGTATTTACACGCAAACACAACGCAGGCAAGGAATGAATCTTTTTTGCCCAAAACTGTGGGCGGCTTTTATTACTATGATCGGCGTTTTGCTTATTCGGCGGATGCCTGTTTGGATTTGCCCTGCGGTTCTCCCGATGAGTTGAGCGGTGATGAGGCGACTTATCAAAAGTATGAAGTGGCATGGTATGCCGTAAACTTCAACATTCCTGAAGGCTGGCAGCATATTGGATTATTACCAGTGCTGGGCCCTGATGGCTGGTTTTGGCCGCGTTTGCGTATTCGCGGCGGGTATCAAACCTTTGTTGCGGAGCCTGAGTTGCGTTTGGCGATTGATGCGGGATGGCCTGTTGAGATTCAGCGGAAATGGCTTTTTGGAAAAGCTCGCCCCCTGGAAAAGCCGGTCAAGCTTTTTGTTGCCTTGTTTGAAAGAGCGAAAATTACGGGTTGCGACATTGAAGCGGGGATTTATCGGCGAATTGTTTTACAGGCAATCGGGGCGCTTTATGCGCGCTCGTTTGAGCGGGAAACTATTATTGATGAAAGTGAATTGATTGAACGAAATGACGCGGCTGCTTTGACGGCTGAGGATTTAGGCGACGGGCGACACTCTTTGAAAGATCGAAGCCAGCGCAGGGAAAGCCGGTTTTATCAGCCAGAATGGGCCGCGTATATCTGGTCACGTGCGCGGGCTCGGTTGAATTCGGCAATGCTGGGCCTGCCGTTTGACTCGATTTTGGGTTGCCATGTTGATGCGATTTATACCGATCGCGAGGCGCTTACTCTGACCGACAATGGCCGCGTAGGGCAGTTTCGGTTGAAGGGGCAGCATGTTGGCTCTAAGTTGGCGTTTGAAAAGATGTCTGATTTGTCGCGGGTAAAAATGCTTCTTGAACGTAAGGGGGGCGCATAAATGGCCAAGCAAGTGTCAGAGGCGAAAATACTGATTGATTCCCTGCTAGCGCAGGGAGTCAAAAAGTCCGAAATTGCGAAAAAGCTTGGCATTGATTCTTCAACGATCAGCCAGGTTGAGAAAGGTAAAAAGCCTGGGCGCAATTTGATTGAGCCGCTTCGGGCGATTGCAGAAAATCGCGAGTCAATTCCACCTCGTGAGGTTCGGAAAACGAAATCTGGTGAACCCGCAAAGGTTCGCACGAAAAAAAAGGAATCTGTTTCTAAGAGTCAGAAAGTCAAGAAAGACTCTAAGGATCGAATCAAAATAGCTGAGGAAACTGTTTCGGCTTCTGCTGCTGTCCAGCGATTGGAAAAAATTGCCGGTGATGGGGGCAAGGTGACGCTTTTGCTTAGGTATTCTGACGGTAGCAGGCGTCGTTTATTTGATCGAGGTGGGGAGTTTGCCGAGAGGTTGGCCGTTGAATACCGGCGAAGTGAGATGAGGTTTTTTGATTGGCTGACTGAAAAAGCAGCGGGGCAGTTTGAGGTTCAGAATTACGGTTCTATGGTTGATTCTGGTTCTGTTGTGGCGGTTGGGTATCTGGCTATCTACACTGCGGCGGGGGGCGAGGCTTAAAATGGAAATCGTTTTTTTTCTGAAACCAGACAAGAAAGCAATTGAGGCTTGGGATAATTATCGAAGGCAAATGAGGCAGGCACATGGCGATGAGGCGCTTCAGTTTGTTGAACGTAAACCGTACTAGGTAAACAAAATTTATTTAGGAATAAAGAAAGGGCACAAAATGAACAAAGAGCTTAAAATTCTGAAATGGGTAGCAATCGCGTTGGCTTGTCTGTCAACGGTTTTCACGTTGGTAATAGTCGGTTCTCACCTTATGGGGCGATTGGTGGGACTTGGCAAAATTGGCGTGATTGGTTCAGTCGGGGCTGAACTTATGGCCATAATTTGCGCGTGGCTTTCTGCGTCGGAAAAAAAAATTGTTGCTGGCGTGGCAATGCTTTGCGCTGTAGTTTTGACCGCTGTTTTGCTTGTCAATGCCAGTATTGCGCTCGACTTGGATTGGCAAGAAACCCAAATTGAAAAAACTGAAAATCGAAAGCTTGAGGGCAAAAAGGCGGAGTCAGAAGAGGAAAGAAAAACTCTTGCGCTGAAAGCCCAGCTTGCTGGGCAGCTTGGGGCAATTGATAAACGGATGGCGCGGGAATTTATCAAGAGCGACACGAAACCGACCGGGCCCATTACTTCCCTGCCCTCTGAACCTGAAACCGGGCCTCAGTCTGTTGATGTCGCAAAATTGGATTTTTATTCTCGGTTTGGGCTAACGACTGTGCCTCTGTTTTTAGCATTGCTTACTGTGATTGCTCTGGCTTTGGCCGCGCACAGTTCCAGCGGTTATTCTCCGATTAAAGATGTCGGTGATGTTGAATGGCCGGAACACTTGGAAGTGGGCAGGGTTTTGGAGTCTAAAAACAAAGCCAAATTTGAGGTAAAACCCGGTAGCTACACGTTCCCCGATGGTGTAGCTACACGCGGCGGGCTGGCGACTATCAGGCAAATTTTACATGATCTTGCGTTTAACCATCCTGGCAATTGGTACAAAGCCGACAAGCGGGCAAAACACATTTTGGTTCGTTTGTGTTGCCGCGAGGGGGGCAGGGAAGTTGTAATCGCTTCGGCAAAACTGCCGCTGGCTTTTTTAGATCAGGCAACGCTTGAGCCGAAATTCAGGAAATTAGTAAAAGCGGAATTAAAAAAGCAGGCTTGCTTTTTCTGACCGTAAATAGTACATAGGGCCCGCTAAGTCAGTTCGCCTCTGATACAGCGTGCCCTAAAAGCAGCGCGCATAGTTCGGGGGAGCTATGCGCGCTGCTTTTTTTTATACTTATGAAACAGGCAAAAAAGAAAACCAATGGAAAACGAAACTCAAACGTCGGGAGCGTCGGTGGTGGTAGTGACGCCTCCCCCAGCCGTACAGAGATCATTGCCGGATTCCTTAAACGAAGATCAGGCGCTACAGTTCGGCCAGTTGCTGGAAAGTCATCGCCAATTGATGGAACGGCAAGCCAAGCTGGAAATGGAGTTGGAGGCGGAGAAAATACAGGGCAGGGAAACGGCGTCGCGCCTGGACTCTCAGTTGACGGAAATTCTCAGACTGGCACAGCAGACAGAGGAATTGAGGGAAACAGAAAGCGAGGAAGAGGCAGACCTCGAAAGAGTGACGCCGGAGCCGGAGCCGGAGCCGGAGCCGGAGCCGGAGCCGGAACAGCCGCAAATTCAGAATCCGAAGTGGCTGAGAGTCCTGTTAGGGGCGTAGTCGTCGGGCGTCAAGCAAAGCAAAAAAAGCAAACCAAAAGCGAGCAGAGAGCCGAATCAAAATTTCAAGCGGCAATTATGGCGGGCTTGCTACAGATTGCCCTTAATGGATTATTCGGCTCAGTTGCGATTTTACGCAGGGAGCAACACTGGCAACTATCTCCCCACGAATCAGAGGCACTTTCCGCGCAGCTAAATAGCTGCTTGGAAACATTACCGAAGGGCAGCTATGAGCAGATTCAAAAACTCGTTGAGCGGTATATTCCCTGGATTGGCCTTGCTCTCACAGCCGGAGCCATCGCGGGCCCCAGAATTGAGCAGAGCAGAGCAGCCGCTGACAGAGCGTCAGCAGAGGCTTTTGGTAATAGCTACAGAGGCGCTTCAAGCGGCGCAGAGTGGGGGCGTGGCTTTACCAATCCCTACCGCGATGGTGGGGCAGTTGGTCGAGAAAGTGATACGCAGTCTCACTGATGACCAGATTGAAGAATACGCCGTTGATTTGGTTGTAAAAGTAGAATGGGTGTTGAATGGCGAGAATTGAGAGTTGGAAAAAATGACCGGGCCGCCGTCATCGGTGCGACCGGTTCGGGCAAAACGTTTTTGGCTCGTTACCTGATTGAAGACATCGAAAAGCCTTATTCAGTTGTTTATGATGCGAAAATCTCAGACTCAATCAGCGAGTGGAAAAACCACAGATTTATTGACGACTTTGCGGAATTGGCCGAAGCGCAAGAGCGACGGATAATTTACAGGCCAAACTACATTGAGGCCGTTGACGCTGTTGCTCAAGATGAGTTTTTTGAATGGGTTTACTTGCGGAAAAACACGCGGCTTTTTGTTGACGAAGCCTACGCGATAACAGGCGGCACGAACCCAAGCTTTCATTTTCAAGCGTGTTTGACGCGAGGCAGAGAACGCGGAATTAGTACAATAATCGCAACACAAAGGCCCTCGCGAATTCCGCTGATTACCTTATCCGAAGCAGAGCATTTTTATATTTTTCGATTGCAGTTGCTGAAAGATCGGCAAAGAGTCGAAGAACTGACGGGCATAACAGCAGAGGCGCAGACTGAATTACGGAAATTTGAGTTTTTCTATTTTAACGTTTTTGAGGGCTTGTTTCCTCGAAAACTCATTTTAGACGTTTAGTCAGGAGTGAAAAAAAATGGCCAACGGACAACAAACGCCCATGCTGCCTTTCAGGATGGGAACTCGCCAGCGGATTCGACAAATTGGGTCAGCGCAAGCAATCAGCGGACTGGCCGGAACAACGACGTTTACGCTTGCAAGAGTGGGAATGTTGAACTATCTGGTTTTGATTCTGCGCGGAACGGTCAACCTTTCAGCAGGCGGGGCGTTCGCTACGCTTGGGCCCTGGTCGTTGATTGATCGAGTCCGCGTTTCACTTAATTTGGGAAACATGACTTTGGTGGATGTGTCGGGTTATACGCTTTACCAATTCAACAAAGCATTGTTTCGCGGCTGGGCTCCAGATGGTGGGGGGATGTTTACGCCTAACAGTCTGACTTACGCGGCAGGCGTTGCCAGCGGAAACAATTCCTGGGTATTGCCATTGCTTATTCCGATCAGCGCGAATCCTGGTTCTGAGTTCGATACAGGATTGATAAATTTGCAAGCGCCCGAAGTTCAGGTGAACGTGGACGTGCAGTTAGCAGGGACTGGGGCAACGTTTGTAACAAACTTTTCAACGTTAAGCGGAGTCACTGCCGAACTTTATCAATGTTACTTTGATCTGCCGCGTCCTGGTGCACCGATCCAATTGCCGTTGGGTCAGATTGTGCGAACAGTCGAAACGACTATCCCTGTGACCGCAACGGGCGAACTCAACTATACGGTTGAACGGCAAGGGCAGTTGATGCAGTTCCTTTCAACGTTCGTCGCCAATGGCTCTCGCTCGAACGGCCTTGATAGAATCAAGCTGATTGCGAACATCAATGACACTATCTACGACGAAGCGGCAATCCTCGCGCAATTCAAATATCAGATGGACTATTCGGCTCCCTGCGATACGGGCGTCTTTCCGCTTGACCTGTGGCATGCTCGCGAAAGTCCATCAAGCGGAGATTCCCGCGACTTAATCAACACGGAAGTTTTGACAACGCTCCAATGGAACCCGACAGTTTCAGCGGGAACGACACTCGGAAGTGGAAATAATTTCTGGATTTCCGGTCGCCGCGTGTTGGTGAATTTTGCAATGCCTGGGATCGGGCCATCAATTTAACAAGGGGGATGATTGATTATGTTGACCGGTTCTCTATATGGTTATCCGGGGGATGTAAACAACACAATCCCCATGTCTTCTATGTATCCGGGGGGGCGAGCAACCAGCTACGTTCCCCCCACAGCATCGAGCGTTCCGTTTCGGAATAATTCAGCGGGGGAATTGATGGCTTTGAATCAAGATGCGTTTTTTCGACAAATGGCTCCGCCTGTGACCACAAATGAAGCAATGGTTGCGCGGCCTTCGAATGCGCCGCAAGCTTCGGCGGGAATGGCTGGCAAGCCGTCTACTTGGTGGATAATGTTTGCAGTTATTTTTGTGTTGTTTATCTGGGTTGCTAGAAAATATGACACAGGGCAAAATTTCAGCAACATTCGCCTGAGCCTGTTCAACGGCCTTTTCCTGACTTTCTTTATTGTGTTGATGCTCAATCTATTGAAAGTCTTTGCGGCAAAGGTCAAGATTCCTGGCGTCTCTGATTTGATTCTGGCGGCTTAAGTATGCGTGGTGGAATCATTCTCATTGTGATTGGTTTGTTACTCGGTTTCTTGGCCGTATCGGGCAAGCTGTGCTGCCTGAATAACCTTTGGGTCTGTGCTGTAAGTCCATCTGACAAGCCGTGTGAATGTGGAAACGGGGGGCAATCTGCCCCCCAAGCGCCACAAAAAACGCCGTCTGTTTTCGATCAGTTGCAAGAGCTACTAAAAGACGGTTTGGGGGTGTATCCGTGAAAGTTTGGGGCTGGGCAATTGCGGCGATTATCGTAATTGTAATCGTCTATGAATATAGCCCGAAAATCGGAGCGGGTTTAATAGTCCTGGCCGCGCTCGGAATGGTTGCCAGTTATTACAAGCGAGGTAAGAAATGAACAACATTGTAGGCGGAATAGTTGGCGCGACTGTTACTCTGATTGCCATTTATTTATTTGTGGCGAACGCCGATGAGTCGTCGCGTGTAATTCGGAGTTTGTCGGCGGGTTATGTTGACGCAGTCACGGCGTTGCAAGGCAGAGGTGGTTCAAGGTTGTGAAAAAGCTGCTTGTGACAACGTTCGTTCTGATTGCGCTCTATTTGCTCTTTCGCAATGCAGAGCCGTATCAACGGGCAATTGTGGCAATCACACAAAACTTTTCTAAAGCGTGGTCAGCGTTGACTACAGGTGAAACGCAATGAACAGAGCAGACGGCTATCTAGGTTTTTCTGGTTTTGATCCTACTGCGGGGCAGGCTGCTTATGGTACGCCTCGCGTCTCGCCTTATGGCGGCCAGCTTCGGGCGACTCCGCCAATGATGATAGTTGATTGGTATCCGACTGCACCTTACTTGGGCGGGTTGGATTATCAGTCGTGGCAGTTCTATGCAAATTCGGTGACTGAGGCCGTGCTTGCTGAGACTCGCGGTTATGGCGGTATTGCGCCGCTTTCTCTCCAACCGTTAGCCGACTTGCCTTATCCTTACGAGGGAGTTTATTGAAATGTTAAAAGTTGAACAGGCTGAAGAATTGAAAGCTTCAATTGATCGGCGCGCCGCAAACGCGGATACGTTGCTTGCGTTGATTGAGCTTGTGACCGATACCGTTGAACCTGAAATTGATGATGTGCCGGACGTGGAGTAATCAGCAATGAACTGGTCTAAGGCTTTGCCTGGAATCATCATTGGAGCCATTGTGCTGTTTGCGCTGTCCCGTCTGCGCGGCGGTCAGACGCAGGTGTATAACGCTCTTGTGCCGTCATCAAGCTACACGCCCCCCGACCGTGACGAGGCGCGCACAGCGGCTTTTGATACGTTGGCAGGTGTTGGCCTGGGGCAATTGAAGCTTGAGCAGGCAACGGGCGAAGCGACACAAGCTTTCAATCTCGCAAAAGATCGAATAGCTGGTAGCCTCGATTTGGCGCGCATCAATGCAGACGCTTCGATGAATCGTCTGACCGCTGAATTGACTGACCGTCAATACGACAGGGAGCTACAGCGACGTGCCCTCGATCAAACCTTTGCGCTCGGTCAAGCTGGGCAAGTTGGCCAGTCATTGCCTGGTATTTTGCAGTCAATCTTAGGCGCTCTCAATCGCGGCAGTCAGTCGCAATCCCGGCCATCGTCTGGCGGCGGTTCTGGTTCTGGTTTCCCTGGTTCGCCACCGCTCAATCCAAACGCAAACCGTCCACGTCCCGCCAACTGGAATTTAATCCAACGCGCAATTGATAATTACAGGAATAGTTCCGTCGTGGCTGGCAATTATGATTTGGGTTATTTGCAAAACGTGGATTTGTCGCCGTGGGATTGGGCAACGGGTTACGGTGAATCGGGTTTTGATTACTGGCGAGGATACTACAGCAATTCAGATTTTCTTGAGCCGGTTGGTAATGTTTCAACTAGCTATGAGCTATATGATCCTCGCGGTTGGTGGTACGATTGGGGCTTCGACCGTCAGGAAGATTTGTGGGACTATTACGCAATTGACCCGGATTACTTTTTATGAGCGACTTACTATCAACCAGAGGTAACACAAACGGGCGGGCAATTGAGCCCTCTGCGGCCAGCAACGCCGCGGAGCGATGGCTTGCGCCTGTGCGCGATGCGATAGGCTCTCGCGTGGTTTCTGGCTCGCCTGCAATGTCCGATGGCAGTCAGCAGCAATCACCGGGGCGCTACCTGGAGCTTCCCAGAGAGCCGCTTGTGTCGAGGGGGCAGGGAATTGGCGCGTTAATTCCTTCGGTTGGTTCGTCTGCTTTGCCTCAACGCAAATATGAGGGCAATGATCCATTTTCAGTTTTAGCTGATATTTTTTCTTCCGTGTTTGCTGGGGATAATGCAACGCAGGGGGAAACGCAGTTTTCTGTAGTTCCGCAAACCGTCAGCAGCGGCGGCGGGAATTCGCTGTTAATTGTTGCTGTTTTGGGTTTGGCTGGCGTTGGGATTTGGTGGTTTTATTTCCGCAAGGGGGGTGAGTAATGCGTGATTCATTCGCTAGAATTTCGCTGACTCCAATGATCGGCGAACTTACAGCCGCGCAGTTGGGCGCGCAATCTGTTTTTTCAGGCTCTGCCCCCTCGGGTTATTTCCGTTATTCAACTGACCAGATAAACAGGTTTCTCACACAAAGAGGTTATGGGATTGCTCAGCAAGACGAGATTGAAGTGATGCCCCCTGGCTATGATCCGTCGGCGTCTATGCCCTATCCGCGCGGCCAACGTCCGCCAGCGCAGCAAGGCGGAGATGTAAACGTTGTGGGCGAAGTTCCCGCCTGGACTTTAACAAAAAAGTTTTCCGAGTGGTTTGTTTCGACCGATGCAGTATCGAAAGAGGCCAAGCAGTCTTTGTTTTTGTTGGTTGTCGCGGTGGTTATTATTGCCGCTGGCTTTTTCTCTCTGAGGTAGCATGCCAAGAATTTCGCGCTCACAATTCGGTCAGACAATTGTTGCTGGAATGGGAAGCGGTGCGGCTCCTGTTGCTCAACAGCTTCACCTTTATCTCGGAACTCAAAACAAAAAATCCTTGTCTCATATTTCGGCGGCTGCTTGGTCTGACGCTTCACCAATCAGTACTGCATCAAGGCTTTTCCGTTTGGTGGTTTGTTCGGGGCCAATCTCGCCAGATCAGGAATCAATTTCGATTCTTGACATGAGCGTGATAACCAACCAACTGACTCTGCAAGGCGTCAACCGGGTTTTTCTTGACAGCGTTTATCAGAATTCAGTTGAAATTGATTTTGATGAGCCCATTATCGTTGAAGCAACCGAGCAGTTGAATGTTCTTATGGGCCTGTCTTGGGCCAATGGTGACGGCATTGTTACGCCTTCGACTTCTATTGGCCGATTGTCTTGGCAGGGATGGGAAGGCGAACGCAAAACCTCAGAATTTCCGTTTAGGCTTCGATAGGATATGCCGATAACTCAAAACCCTACAATTGATTTAGCTGAGCGCGATGTCTTTGTCTATTACCTGACGGGCGGGTCTGCAATTTTCGGTTGTGTTGGTGATCCTGAGGGGCAAATTGTAGCTAACAAAAATTCGTTGGCTATTTCGGACAACGGCAACACGTACACAAAAACAACCGACAACGTTGCGACGGGTTGGCAGGTGAACGGCGGCGGCGGTGGTTCTGGAACGGTTACTAGCGTTGCTTTGGCAATGCCCGGAATTTTCACCGTTTCAGGTTCACCGGTTACGGTTTCGGGTACTTTAACTGCTTCTCTCGCGAATCAATCAGCAAACGAAGTCTGGGCGGGCCCCACGTCTGGGGGGCCTGCCGCTCCAACGTTTCGGCAGTTGCGCGCCTCTGATCTCTCGCCGTTTGGCATTCCGACAAATGGCGTTCTGTTTTCGACCGGTAGCTTGATAACCAGTGACACTGACTTTCTTTGGGATACCGCGTCAGGTACTTTGCAAGTCGGACTGGCAGGTGCGCGGGCAGGCAAGATTCAAATTCGTGGGGCTGTGAGTGGTTCTGTGACTCTGACGGTAGATCAACCATCAAGTAACCATTCGTTGCAGTTTCCAAATGCGCTGCCTTCTACAAATGACCTTTTTCGTGCTGCCTCTGTGAGTGGCTCAAACATTGTCGGGGGCTGGGTTGCGCCGTCTGCGTTGGGGCTGGCAAGCGTGAATCCGACAAGCCAAGTTTTACCCTATAACAACGCGGGAAGCTTTGCCGATAGTCCGTTAATTCGTCGCGCCTCAAATGCTGTTTCTTTTGTTGGCAGTTCGGTGAATGATCCTGCTTTAATTACGCAATCAAATAACGGTCAGCCTGGTTTTACATCCGTTCGCGCCGATGCTTTGAATTCATCGGGCAATTTTTCAGCCGCTGCTTTTTGGGTTACTGCTGGTTTAGCTTTTTCAAATCCTTCCGCTTCAATGAGAGGTGGCGGTTTAGAATTGGCCAACGGTTCGACAATTTTATTTTCTTCGACTGCATCTTCAGTTGGTGCGGCTGATTGCGGGCTAGTTCGATTGCCGTCTAATACGTTGCGAGTATCAAACGGATCAACCGGGGCAGGTCAATTTGTTGTTGGAACTTCTGTAGCTTCTACTTCATATCAATTTTTAGTTGATTCGCAAGCTACAGGCCGGATTGCTGGCTTTTTCTCCGTTCAGGGTGGGGCAACACAGCCAGCCATCGAAGCGCAACAGTCAGGCTCTTTGATTTTTCGTGCGGGGCAGACAGGCAAGCTTCAAGGATCAGCGAATCTAGTTCAGATTTTTTCAACTATCGGCAATGCAAAGAGCGATGTTTCGACAATTGGTAACGTGGGAACGGGCGTTGATAATCTGCTATCCTTTGTTATCGTCGCCAATGCGCTGGCCAACACTGGCGATTATTGCGAGTTTGATGCTTTTGGTGAATTTGAAAACAACGCGAATAACAAGACGCTCAAAATCGTATACGGCGCAACCACTATATTTAACACTGGGGCAGTAGCTTTTGGTACTTCGGCTCTAGCTAATTGGCGCATCAATGCAAAAATCATTCGCACAGGCGCGACGGCGCAAAAATGTATAGTTACTTTTTGGAGTAACGATTCTGCGACGCCTTTTCTTCAAGAGATTTTTATAACTGGCGAAGATAATGGAGTTAATCGCACGGTTCAGTTTACGGGCGAAGCTACCGCAACAGACGACATTACTCAATTACATTTAGAGTCAAAAATTTGCACGGCTCAAACTTCTTAAACTAACATCGGAGATAACATGAAAGTTACTTTTACTTGGACAATCGAAGGCGCAACAAAAGAGCAGGCGGACGCGGAAAACGAGCGCATAGCTGACGCCTTTGTAAAAGGCAATCTTGGAGAATTTATTCAAGAGGTTTTGGGCGGTGACGTGTTGCAATTGCCAACCGTCACGCCAGCAGAGAAACAAGCTTTTGCTATTCGCAAGCTCACGCAGCTTAATTTGCAATCCATTGATCAAGCCGAAATCGAATCCGCCATTGCAGCAATGCGTCAGGCTGTTGAATCGGATAAGCGAAACAAAAGAGAGCTCCCTGAACTTCCCAGACGAGAACCGAAAGCGCCCAAAGCTTGACGACTGCTTAGCCAGTCGGTAAACTCTTACCAATTCGATAGGATCATTCTCCCTATCTGGGGCCGTAAGAGTGAGGCTTGCGGCCTCGCCTTTGTAGCACTCTTTTTCTCAACTCCTGGAACGGTCAAAAGCCGTTCCAGGCTTTTTAACGTAAGAGCTAAGATGTGAACTAGAG
>Ga0209063_1001200_pt1 | contig 13860 bp, 10 predicted proteins | sample KloWWTmeKNB19Kit_FD_187177 | JGI IMG/M metagenome (GOLD analysis project Ga0209063, IMG submission 187177) | Active sludge microbial communities from Klosterneuburg, Austria, studying microevolution and ecology of nitrifiers - Klosterneuburg... | ecosystem: Engineered > WWTP > Aerobic digester >...
CCGACCGGGCCAGTGACGCACGGCAAGGCCTGGGTGGAAATGGTGCACCGCTACCTGGCCACCGGTGTGGGCGTGCTGATCATCGTGCTGACCGTGGCCGCCTGGCGCGAACGCCGCCGGGGCCGGGGTCACACTCCCTCCTCTGCGGGCCACGAGGCCCTGAGCCCATGGTGGCCCACGGTCACCCTGGTATGGGTGTGTCTGCAGGGTGCGTTTGGTGCCCTGACTGTGACCATGAAGCTGTTCCCGGCCATCGTCACCTTGCATCTGATCGGCGGGCTGGTGCTGCTGGCGCTGTTGTGCGTGCAGGCCGTGCGCTACACCCGTGCCACTTCGGGTGTGGGGCCTGCGCCTGTGGCGGGGGGCTTGCGCCGCTTGCTATGGCTGGCTTTGCTGCTCGTGTCTGCGCAGGTGGTACTGGGCGGCTGGGTGAGCACCAACTATGCGGTGCTGGCGTGTACGACCTTCCCCACCTGCCAGGGCAGCTGGTGGCCAGAAATGGATTTTGCCCAGGCCTTTGAGATATGGCGCCCGCTGGGCTTGCTCAAGGACGGTAGCCATATCGGCTTTGCCGCGCTGACGGCCATCCACTATGTGCACCGGCTTTTTGCCTATGCCGTGCTGGGCGTGCTGGGGCTGTTGGCCTGGCGCCTGCGCCGCGCTGCTGGGCCGGATGGCCACAGCACAGCGCAGGGGCGGCAACTGGCAGGGCAGGCGCGCTGGTTGCTGGGCCTGGCCGCCCTCCAATTGCTGACCGGGCTGAGCAACGTGGTACTGGACTGGCCGTTGGTGGCCGCCGTGCTGCACACCGGTGGCGCTGCCGCGCTGGTGGTGGTGCTGACGTGGGCGCTGGATTCCAGCCGGGTGCTGGTCCAGGGGGCCGACCGCGCCCAACGTGCCCCGGTGGGTGCTACAGGAGCCAAGGCATGAGCATCGCTGCGTCCCTTCCTACGTCCTCCCGTCTGGTGCAGTATTACCAGCTAACCAAGCCGCGTGTGGTGCAGCTGATCGTGTTCTGCGCACTCATTGGCATGGTGTTGGCTGTGCCGGGCCTGCCGACGGGGAATGAGCTGATCCGCATGTTGGCCGCCAGTGCAGGTATTTGGCTGGTGGCGGGTGCGGCGGCGGCATTCAACTGCCTGGTGGAGAAAACCATCGACGCCAAGATGAAGCGCACCGCCTGGCGCCCCACGGCCAAGGGGCAGCTGTCCGACATGCAGGCGCTGGTCTTCTCGGCCGTGCTGTGCGTGGCGGGTTCGGCCATCTTGCTGGTCTGGGTCAACCCCATCACGATGTGGCTGACCTTTGCTACCTTCGTGGGTTATGCGGTGATCTATACCCTGCTGCTCAAGCCGAACACGCCGCAGAACATCGTGATCGGCGGCGCCTCAGGCGCCATGCCGCCGGTGCTGGGCTGGGCGTCCATGACGGGCAATGTGGGCCCGGAGGCGCTGATCCTGTTCCTGATTATTTTCCTGTGGACGCCGCCTCACTTTTGGGCCTTGGCCCTTTACCGCGTAGAGGAGTACCGCAAGTCGGGCCTGCCGATGCTGCCTGTGACACATGGCAATGCCTTCACGCGACTGCAGGTGTTTCTCTACACCCTGGTTCTTTTTGCCGGCTGCCTGATGCCCTTCGTCTATGGCATGAGTTCGTGGATCTATCTGGCAGCGGCAGTGCTTCTGAGCGGCGGTTTTTGTGGCTATGGCTTTGCGCTGTGGCGCAACTACTCGGATGCGCTGGCACGCAAGACTTTCCGTTTTTCCCTTATCCACCTGAGCCTGTTGTTTGCGGCGCTGCTGGTGGACCACTATGTTCTGTGAGTCCCCATGCTGAAACGAAATACTCTTAAAACGATAGCTGCTTGCGCAATACTGGTAAGCGCTGGAGGCCTTTTGACTGCTTGTTCTAAAGGCAAGCCAGAGTTCCGTGGCGTGGACATCTCCGAGGTGGACTATGCCCGCGATATCCAACTGCCCGACCACAACGGCCAGCAGCGCAGCCTGAAAGACTTCAAGGGCAAGGTGGCGGTGGTTTTCTTTGGCTACACCCAGTGCCCCGATGTGTGCCCGACCACCATGCAGGAAATGGCCGAGGTCAAGCGCATGCTGGGCAAGGACGGCGATCGTCTGCAGGCGATCTTTGTCACGGTCGATCCGGAGCGTGATACGGCCGACATGCTCAAGGCCTACATGGGCAATTTCGACCCCAGCTTTTTGGCCCTGCGTGGAACGCCCGAGCAGACGGCCGCCGTAGCCAAGGACTTCAAGATCTATTTCAAGAAGGTCGATGGCAAGACGCCCACCAGCTACACCATGGACCATTCTGCCGGCAGCTACATCTATGACACCCAGGGGCGCCTGCGCGTGTACTACCGCTATGGCAGCGGTGTTGAGGCGCTGGCGGCCGATGTGCGCAGCTTGCTGGACGAGGTGAAGTGAACTACGCGGCCGCGCTGGTTGAATGCGGGGCTGCCGCGCGGGTGCGGGCAGGCGCGAGGTAGCGCGACAAAGCCAGGCCATCGGTGCGGATTTCTGGCGTATGGCCCATGGCCAGGTCGGCCACCAGCTTGCCCGAGCCACAAGCCATGGTCCAGCCCAGCGTGCCGTGGCCGGTGTTGAGCAGCAGGTTGGCGAAGGGCGTGGCGCCGACAATCGGTGTGCTGTCGGGCGTCATGGGGCGCAGGCCCGTCCAGAATTCTGCCTTGGGCAGGTCACCGCCGGGGAACAGGTCGCTCACCACCATCTCTAGCGTGGCGCGGCGGCGCGGGTTGAGTGACAGGTCAAAACCGGCCAGTTCGGCCATGCCACCCACGCGAATACGGTCGTCAAAGCGCGTGACCGCCACCTTGTAGGTCTCGTCGAGCACGGTCGATTGCGGCGCCAGCGCCGGGTTGAGCAGCGGCACCGTCAGTGAATAGCCCTTGACCGGGTAGACCGGCAGTTGGAGCCCCAGGGGTTCGAGGAAACCGCGCGAGTAGCTGCCAAAAGCCAGCACATAGCGGTCGGCCGTCAGCACCTGGCCGCCCACGCGCACGCCGGTGATACGGCCACCTTCGCTGAGCAGGCCCTCGACCGACTGATCGAAACGAAAATCCACCCCCAGACCACGTGCCAACTCGGCCAGCTTCTGCGTAAACATGTGGCAGTCGCCGGTTTCGTCGTTGGGCAGGCGCAGGCCGCCGGTGAGACGATCGCGCGCTTGCGCCAGCGCGGGTTCTGCCGCAGTGAGCTGGTCGCGGTCCAGTAGTTCAAAGGGAACGCCGCATTCCTGGAGCACCGCCACATCGCGCTGGACGGCGTCGAGCTGGGCCTGCGTGCGAAACAGTTGCAAGGTGCCCTGGCTGCGGTGTTCGTAGGCGATGCCGGTGTCCGCGCGCAACTGGCGCAGGCAGGTGCGGCTGTACTCGGCCACGCGCATCATCCGTTCCTTATTGACCGCGTACCGATCAGCCGAGCAGTTCTTGAGCATGGCGGCCATCCAGCGCAACTGGAACAGGCTGCCGTCGGGCCGGATCGAGAGCGGTGCGTGCTTCTGGAACATCCACTTCATGGCTTTGAAGGGAATGCCGGGTGCAGCCCAGGGCGTCGAATAACCGGGCGAGACCTGGCCGGCGTTGGCAAAACTGGTTTCTTGCGCCACGCTGCTCTGGCGGTCGAGTACGACCACCTCAGCGCCGGAGCGGGCCAGGTAATACGCGGTGGTGGTACCGATCACGCCGCCGCCCAGAACAATGATTTTCATCGCGCACTCCAAGATCAACAAGATTTCCGAGAAGTTTATTGGCTTGAATGCAGTAAATTTCACTTAATATGAGGCGTTTAACGAGAATTTCAGCTGAAATTGACAGTGCTTTTGCCACTACACCATGCAAATGACCGAACTCGACCGGATCGACCGAAAAATCCTCGACATCCTGCAGCGCCAGGGCCGCATTTCCATGACCGAGCTGGCCGAGCAGGTGGGCCTGTCCACCTCGCCGTGTTCCGAGCGCGTGCGGCGCATGGAGCGCGAGAAGGTCATCACCGGCTACCACGCCAAGGTGGACCCGGCGGCCCTGGGCAAGACACTGCTGGTGTTTGTCGAGATCACGCTCTCGTCCAAGTCGGGTGACGTGTTCGACAAGGTGCGCCAGGAACTGCTGCACCTGCCCGAAGTGATGGAATGCCACCTGGTGTCAGGGAGCTTCGATTACCTGGTCAAGGCGCGGCTCGGTGGCATGAGCGAGTATCGCCACCTGCTGGGCGATATGCTGAAGAAGCTCCCCGTTACCGCCCAGTCCCACAGCTACGTGGTGATGGAAGAGGTCAAGGAAAGCCAGGTCCTGCCGGTGGACCGGTAATTGCCGTAGCCCGTTGCATGGGGCTACATCCAGAACGCCCAATTTTTCAAAAAAGAGGCGCGCAACCTTGGGGGTTGCGCGCCTCTTGACGGAAATTGCAAGCGGGTCAGGCGTATTCAGCCAGGCTTTTTTTCATTTTCTTCATGGCCGCCACCTCGATTTGGCGGATGCGCTCAGCGCTCACGCCGTACACCGCAGCCAGTTCGTGCAGCGTCATGCCGCCCGAGCCGTCGTCGTTCACCTTGAGCCAGCGCTCTTCCACGATGCGGCGGCTGCGCTCGTCCAGGCTGGAGAGGGCCGTGGCGATGCCATCGGTGGCCAGCTCGTCGCGCTGGCGTGACTCGATCATGGACGTGGGCTCGTGCGCGACGTCAGCCAGGTAGGCAATGGGGCCAAAGGCCAACTCGCCATCGTCCGAAGGCGCGGGGTCCAGCAGGACATCGCCGCCCGACATGCGCGTCTCCATCTCCATGACTTCTTCGCGCTTGACCTTGAGTTGCGCTGCCACCAGGTCGATTTCATGCTCGGACAGCGTGTTGCGGTGCGTGTTGTTGGCGTCCGCGTCGGCCTTGAAGCCCTGTTTCATCGAGCGCAGGTTGAAGAACAGCTTGCGCTGGGCCTTGGTGGTGGCCACTTTCACCATGCGCCAGTTCTTCAGGATGTACTCGTGGATCTCGGCCTTGATCCAGTGCATGGCATAGCTCACCAGGCGCACGCCCTGGTCCGGGTCGAAGCGCTTGACTGCCTTCATCAGGCCGATGTTGCCCTCCTGGATCAGGTCGCCGTGCGGCAGCCCGTAGCCCAGGTACTGGCGCGAGATTGAAACCACCAGGCGCAGGTGCGACATCACCAGCTTACCGGCGGCATCCAGATCGTTGTTGTTGCGCAAGGCGCGTGCGGCGGACTGCTCTTCTTCGGGGGTGAGCAGTGGCAGACGGTTGACCGCTGAAATGTAGGCGTCCAGATTGCCCAGCGGGGGCACCAGCGCCCAGGGGTTGGCAGGGGCCAGGGCCGTCGTTGCGGATCCAGATTGAATGGTCATTCCAGAATTCCTTTCCTCAATATCATCATATTAGCACTCTCTTTGAGGGACTGCTAATCCCAAAGTTCCCCTGGGGACTATGGTGCTGGCTTTGCGGATTTTTTAGTAAAAATGGCCTCTAGAGCACAATAGGTAAGCGCTAATAGCTATATAAATTATAGCGCGACGCCTTGATTTTCTGTGTGGCTCGACCAAGGAGAACCGAATGAAACTGCTAGAGGCTTGCGCTGAACTGAGCGCAGTAACAACCACGGTGGCCACCGCGCAAGCGGCCCGGCGTCTGGCGCAGGCCGTGTTGCAGCAGCACCTGGCTGCCTGTGTGCAGATCGAGGTGATCGTCTCGCACTACCACTGGGAGGGCTCGCTGCATGAAGAAAGCGAGCACCGTCTGGTGTGCAAGACCTTGCCTGCGGTCGTGCCAGCGCTGCTGGGCTTGGTGCGGGCGCAGCATCCCTACGCATTGCCTGAGCTGGTGGTGCAGCCGCTGCGGGCTACGGCGGAGTATGCCGATTGGGTGCGACAGGAAATCCAGGCCGCCTCCTGAAGCGCGTCAGACCACCAGGTCGATCTGTTGCACCGTGCCTGCGCCGCCGTCTTCGCGCAGATAAATGCTGGTCGAGCGCACGGCGCCCAGGGCGCTGTTGTGTTCGCCGCGAAGGGCAAAGGGGCTGTCGGCCGAGGCCAGGTGCAGTGCGCCTACGCCCATATCCTGCAGGGTGCGCAGCGGGCCCGTGCCGTCGGCCGAGGGTGTCCATACGCGCAGCTGGCTAAACACGGCATCGTTTTCGTCGATCCAGCCATTGCCATCGTCGTCGTGCTGGGCCAGTTCGGCAAAGCCTTGGCCAGTGGCCGGGCCGAACAGCTCCAGGCCATTGTCAATGCGCTGGTTCTGGTTGCGGTCCAGGGCCAGATAGCCCCGGTTGCCTGCCAGCAGCGGCACGTTCTCGGTCTGGCTGTCGCCATCGAGGTCGAAGGCAAAGCGCAGGTCTTGCAGCTCGGCGGCGGTACCGTCAAAGTTGATGACCAGCGGGTCGACCGGCACGGCGGCATCGCCCAGGCGCAGGCTGCTCCAGGTTTCTTCGCGGTAGCTGCGCTGCATGTCCAGTTGCAGGGTGAAGCGCACTTCCTGCCCATCGGCGGTGCGCACGATGCCTTCTGCCGCAAATTGCGTGTGTTCCGATTCTTCCAGCACCGTGTGCTGTTCGACCACCAGGCCAAAACCGGCGCTGCGCGCGGCTTGCGGGGCGGGTGAGGGGCTGGCCGGGGCAAACTCTGCGGCAGCGAGTGCCGGTTCGGACGGCAGGGTGGTGATTTGCGCGACCACACCGGTCATGCGCTCGATCAGGTCGCGCACCATGGCCAGGTGGGGCGTCAGGTTCTCTGTGGCGTCAGTGCGCGTGGTGGTGCGTGCGCGCTGCGCGCTGGCCAGGGGCTCTGCGGCGGCCTGGCGTGCGGCGTCCGAGATGCGCACGCTCGCCTGCGGTGGGCGGGCGCTGGTGGGCCGCTGGCCGACCCACAGCTCCATCCGCGAGCTTTGCGACTGCACGCGGGTGGCGCTGTGCTGTGCCTGCAGGTGCAGGGCCGAGGACGCGATTTTCATGGGGCAACCTCCATGGCGTGGATGGAGGGTTATCGGCCTGTTTGCCGCAGAACTTGAGCGTGGCTTGTGCTTCAACCCGCCAGCACCCGCTGCTCGAAAGCCTCCAGCGGCTCCGGGCGGCCAAAAAGGTAGCCCTGAAAAGCGGGGCAACCATGCTCTTGCAAAAAGCGGTGGTGTTCAGCGGTTTCCACGCCTTCGGCGATCACGGCCAGGCCCAGCAGATCGGCCAGTACGATGATGGTGTGGGCAATGGCGGCATCCTTGGGGTCGTTCAGCACGTCGCGCACAAAGCCCTGGTCGATCTTGATCTGGTCCAGCGGCAGGCGCTTGAGGTAGCTCAGGGATGAATAGCCGGTGCCAAAATCGTCCAGCGAGAAGCCCAGGCCGTGTTGTTTCAAGGCATGCATGGTGGCGATCACGCTGTCCACGTCTTGCAGCAGCAGGCTTTCGGTTAACTCCAGTTTGATGCGTGCAGGGTTGGCGCCCGTCTGGGCCAGCAACTGCAGTACTTGTGGCACGAAGTCTTCCTGGCGGAACTGGCGTGCGCTGACGTTGATGGCGAGGTTCAGGTGTGCAAACCGCGCATCGTCGCGCCAGCGTGCCTGCTGGCGCAGGGCGGTTTCCAGCACCCAGTGGCCCAGGGGCAGGATGAGCCCGGTTTCTTCTGCCAGGGGGATGAACAGGGCCGGGGAGACCAGCCCCTGGTCGGGGTGCTGCCAGCGCAGCAGCACTTCGGCACCGGTCACGCGGCCTTGGTCATCCACCTGGCACTGGTACACCAGCAAAAACTGCCCAAGGCGCAGGCCGGTGTGCATTTCGGTCTCCAGCAGGGCCCGCTGGTTGACGGCCTCCTGCATGTTGGGGTCGAAAAAGCGCAGGGTGTTGCGGCCCGCGTCTTTGGCGCGGTACATGGCCAGATCGGCCTGCTTGAGCACCTCATCAACCGTGGCGAAGGGCTGGCGCAGCAAGGTGGCACCCATGCTGGCGGTCAGGTGGTGCTCGTGGCCGTTCAGCAGGTAGGGCTGGCGCAGCCGCTCCAGCACCTGTTCGCACACAGTACGCACCTGCGCGGCCGCTTCGTCGGCCTCGGTGCCCAGGTTTTGCAGCACCAGTACGAATTCGTCGCCGCCCAGTCGGGCCACGGTGTCCTGTTCGCGCAAAGTGCCACGCAGTCGCCCCGCCACTTCGACCAGCAGCAGGTCGCCCATTTCATGGCCCCGGCTGTCGTTCAGGGTCTTGAAGTTGTCCAGGTCCACAAACAGCACGGCGGCGTTGAGCCCAGTGCGCGCGCTACTGGCCATCACCTGTTGCAAGCGGTCCACCAGCAAGCGCCGGTTGGGCAGACGGGTCAGCGCGTCGTAGAAGGCCAGGTAGCGCGCTTCCTCTTCGGCAGCCTTGCGGCCCGAGATATCGATGTCGATACAGAAAAGCTCGGGCGCCTGGCCCGGCACGTCGATGCGGGTGTGGCTGGAGAACACATCCACGGGTGAGCCGTCCTTGTGCCGCAGGCGCAGTTCGCCCGGTGGGATGGGCGCTCCCTGTGTGAACATCGCGTGCATGCTCTCGCGTACCGGTTTCTGTATCTCCGTCGGGATGACCAAGTCCAGCAGGTTCTTGCCCAATGCTTCCTGTTCGGAGTAGCCATACAGCACCTCGGACGCCTTGTTCCAGTACGTGGTGGTGCCGTCCTCCTGGTAGCCTTGTACGGAAATGGACGGAATATCGCGCAGCAGAGAGCGAAAGCGCAGTTCGGATTCGCGCAGCGCACTCTCGGCCTCGAAGCGTTCGGTGATGTCACGGGCCAAAAAAACCACTGTGGGCTGCCCGTTGATCGCCGATCCCAGCGGGCGGGCGCGCCCTTCGAAATGGCGCAGGCCCGACAGGGTTTGCATCTGGTAGACAAAACTCTCCGTCTTGCCGCTGTGCAGGGTTTTGCGAATCAGCGCAATGAACGGGTCGGCCTGCGTTGCAGGCAACAAGTCGTGTATCCGTTTACCCAGCAGTTGGGGGGCGGCTGCCAGCAAGGGGGCATTGTCGGAGGACAGTACGTCGACGTAGCGACCTTCGGCGTCGAGCACCAACAGCACATCCGGCAGGGCGGTGGCAATGGCGCGCAAGCGGGCCGAACTGTCCGTCAGTGCCTGATCGGTCGCCTGGCGGTTTTCCACGTCGTGCAGCAGCATGCCTGTCACGACTGTGGCCGGGGTGAAAACCAGCAACAAGGGCAGGGGCAGTAGGCTGTTGACGCGCAGGGCGATGTCGGGTGGAAGCCATTGGAAGATGCCCAGCACCGCCACATGCAGCAACAGGCCAAAAACCAAGAGGGTCATGGGCCGCACGTCCAGCCGCCCTTGTGCGCGTGCCATCCGGTAGGCCAGGCCCAGCAGCGTAGACAAGGCGATCACCAGGACGCCCACATACGCCCCCGCGCCCCCAACCCACAAGCGCCAGGCAGCGGCGATGACCGCTGCCGAGCCTGCGACCACCGGGCCACCAAACAGGCCTGCCATGCTGAGGACTACGGAGCGCGCATCAAAGAAAACACCGGGTGCCAGCACCAACGGGCTGAGCATGCCCAGCACGCATATCCCGCCGAACAACAGACCCGAGAGGATTTGCCCCAGCCGGGGCTGTTGGCGCCACAGGCGTATGTTGGCGCCGTGCAGGTAGCACAGAGCCAGCAGCAGGGCTGTTCCTTTGGCCAGTTCGAGAAACATGGCACATCATCCGGCAAATGGGTCCGGCAGTAAACGGGCAACGAAGAGCGTCGCCAGATCGGCGCTTTTGCACCCCGGGGGGCGCAGGGATCAGCCCAGCAGGGCCTGGGCGAATTCGCGCGCGTTGAAGGTTTCCAGGTCTTCGAGCTTTTCGCCCACGCCGATGAAATACACCGGAATGGGGCGCTCCTGCGCAATGGCGGCCAGCACGCCGCCCTTGGCCGTGCCGTCGAGTTTGGTCACGATCAGGCCGGTGAGTTGCAGGGCGTCATCGAACGCGCGCACTTGGGCCAGAGCGTTCTGGCCAGTGTTGCCATCAATCACCAGCAGTACCTCGTGCGGCGCGGTGGCGTCGGCTTTGGTGACCACGCGGCGGATTTTTTTCAGCTCTTCCATCAGGTGGGTTTGGGTGGGCAGGCGGCCCGCGGTGTCAACAAGCACCACATCCTTGCCGCGCGCCTTGCCGGCGGTCACGGCGTCAAAACTGACGGCGGCCGGGTCGCCGCCTTCCTGGCTGACGATCTCCACGGTGTTGCGGTCGGCCCATACGCCGAGCTGCTCGCGCGCCGCGGCGCGGAAGGTGTCGGCTGCGGCCAGCAGCACGCTGGCTCCTTCGTTCGCCAGGTGGCGCGTGAGTTTGCCGATGGACGTGGTCTTGCCCGCACCGTTGACGCCGGTCACCATGATGACGGTGGGTGCGTGCTCGCCAATCACCAGGGCTTTCTCCAGGGGGCGCAGCAGCGCGGTCAGCGCGTCGGCCAGCAGGCCTTTGACAGCGGCGGGGTCGGTAGTTTTGGATTCCTTGACGCGGCGCTTGAGGTCTTCCAGCAGGTGCTGCGTGGCCTTGACACCCGTGTCGGCCAGGAGCAGGGCTTCTTCCAGTTCTTCGTACAGCGCATCGTCGATGCGCGTGCCGGTGAACACCGTGGTGATGCTCGAACCCGTCTTGCGCAGCCCGGACTTGAGGCGGTCAAACCAGCCTTTGCGCTCGGCTGCGGGGGGCTCTGCGGCGGGCAGCGCAGTGGGCGGGGCCGGGGGCGCAGGGGGCGGCACAGGCACTGCTATGGCGGCCGTGCTGGCAAGGGGTGTTGGCAGGGGGTGCGCTGCGGGCACAGATACGGTCGCGGGTGCAGGTGCAGGTGCAGGTGCAGGTGCAGGTGCAGGTGCAGGTGCAGGTGCAGTGTCCGTGACGGCAGGCGGCTGCGGGGTCTGAATGACCGGTACAGGTGGCACAGGGGCCTGGGCCGCTGCGGCGGGCAGGGCTGGTGCGGGTGCCATGGGCTCGGGAGTCTGCTCCGGTGGGGCTATGGCGGGCGCAGCGGGCGCTTCGGGCGTGGCGACGGGTGCCGCTGCCACGGGGGCGTCCTTGCCGCCAAAAGGCTTTCGCAGCCAGCCGAAGGCGCCGCCCGGCGTAGCGCTGGCGGGCGGTGCGCTTTGTTGCGGCAGGGCCGGGGCGGTGGGCGGCGGGCTCACCACAAAGGGGGCCGGGGCGGGTGGTTCGACTGCAGGCACAGGCTCGGGCGGCGGCAAGGGCGCGGATGCAGGCTCCACATCGGGCAGGGCTGTGACCGCTGGCAGCACCTGCGGCTCGTGCACCTCTGGTGTTGCGGGCGCGGGAGTCTCGGCGGGCGGCGGGGCGGTTTTTTTCTTGAAAAAGCTGAACATTGGCGGGTTCGTAGAATCAGTGCATTCTATGAAACGCGCACTTCCCCTTTTGGGCCTGCTGGCCTACCTCGTCGTTGGGACTGCCGCTGCGCAGTCTGACCGCACTTCTCAACCCTCTGCCAAGGGCGCTTCCACGCCCCAGGCGATGCCTTTGCCGGTGTCATCTTCCGGGGCGCAGCAGTTCCAGTTGGCCAATGGCATGCAGCTCATCGTGCAGCCCGATCGGCGCGCCCCCACTGCGATGCACATGGTGTGGCTGCGGGTAGGCTCGATGGATGAGGTGGACGGCACCTCGGGTGTGGCCCATGTGCTAGAGCACATGATGTTCAAGGGCTCCAAGACCGTGCCCCCGGGCGATTTTTCGCGCCGCGTGGCCGCTCTGGGGGGTACCGAAAATGCCTTCACCAGCCGCGACTACACGGGCTACTACCAGCAGATTCCCGCGCACCGTCTCGAAGAAGTGATGCGCCTGGAGGCCGACCGCTTCGCCCACAACCAATGGCCCGACGCCGAGTTCCGCAAGGAGATCGAAGTGGTGAAGGAAGAGCGCCGCATGCGCACCGAAGACCAGCCGCGCGCCCTGCTGTGGGAGCAATTGGGCGCGGCCGCCCTCGTGGCTTCGCCCTACCGCCGCCCCGTGGTGGGCTGGATGAGCGACCTGGACGCCATGACACCCGACGACGTGCGCCAGTTCCACCGCCAGTGGTACGTGCCCGGCAATGCCACCATCGTGGTGGCTGGCGACGTGGACGTGGCCAAGGTGCGCGCCCTGGCCGAAAAGTATTACGGCAGCATTCCCGCGCATGCCGTTCCTGAGCGCAAGCCACGCGCCGAACCCGTGCAACGCGGCCTGCGCCGCATTGAGGTCAAGGCACCTGCCGAGCAGGCCTATGTGGCGTTGGCGTTTCGCGTGCCGCGTCTGGCCTCGCCCGATGCCCTGACGACGGACGACCGTGATGCGCTGGCGCTGACGGTGCTTTCGGCCGTGCTCAGCGGCTACGACGGCGCGCGCCTGGAGCGCGCGCTCACCCAGGGGCCGCAGCGCGTGGCCGACAGCGCCGACAGCGGTGCCTCGGTGGTGGGGCGCGGCCCCGCGCAGTTTGTGCTGACCGGGGTGCCTGCACAGGGCAAGACGGCGCAGCAGGTGGAAGACGCCTTGCGCGCCGAAGTGGCGCGCATCGGCCGCGAGGGCGTGGACCCGGCCGAACTCGAGCGTGTGAAGACACAGTGGATGGCCAGCAAGGTGTATAGCCGTGACTCGCTGCAAAGCCAGGCCAGCGAGCTGGGCAGCTACTGGGTCCAGGGTTTTGGGCTGGATGCCGAGGACCGCATGCTGGCGCAATTGCGCACGGTGACGGCCCAACAGGTGCAATCGGTCGCGCAGCGCTATTTTGGTGACGACCAGCTCACCGTGGCCACGCTGCTGCCCCAGCCTCTGGCGGCGGGCGCACAGCGCCCCACCACTGCCCCCGGCAGCGCTGCCCACCGCCATTAAAGGGCTTACGCCCTGCAGGAATGAATATGAATGCTATTAAATACATAGCTACTCGCGCTTTATTAATAAGCGCTGGAGTGGTTTTTTATACCAAATCTGCCTGGGCGCTATTGCCCATACAGCACTGGCGTGAGCCCAGTGGCGCCCAGGTGTGGCTGGTGGAAAGCCCCGCTATTCCGATGGTCGATGTGCAGATTGACTTTGATGCCGGCAGCCGCCGCGACCCCGCCAACCAGGCCGGTCTGGCCAGCGCCGTGGCCACCATGGCCTCCAAGGGGGTGCGTGCCGGGCGCGGTGCTGCGGCCCTGGATGAGAACGCCCTGGGAGAAGCCTGGGCCGATCTGGGTGCGCAGTTTGAGGTGGGTGCAGGCAAGGATGCGCTGAGCTATTCGCTGCGCTCCCTGACCGAGCCGGACCTGCTCGATAAAGCCGTGCTTTTGGCAGCGCGCCAGATGGCCGAGCCCGCCTGGCCGCAAGATGTGTGGGAGCGCGAGCGCGCCCGCTGGACAGCGGCTTTGCGTGAGGCCGATACGCGCCCCGGCACCGTGGCCAGCCAGGCCTTTGCTGCGGCCGTGTACGGCAACCACCCTTACGGCCAGCGCGCCACCGAGGACACTCTGGCGCGCATCCAGCTGGCGGACATGCAGCAGTTCCACACCCGCCATGTGGATGCCTGCCGTGCGCGCGTGCACATCGTGGGGGCTGTCGAGCGCGCCCAGGCGCGGCTGCTGGTGGCAGCCTTGCTGGCGCGCCTGCCGGCCTCCGACCCGTGCCCGGCACTGCCCGCCGTGCCCGAAGTGGCTCCGCTGGTCGCCGCCATGGAAAAAGACATTCCCTTTGCCTCGGCACAAGCCCAGGTGCTCGTTGGCCAGCCTGGCTTCAAGCGCAGCGACCCGGACTTTCTGGCGCTGCTCGTGGGCAACCACATCCTGGGCGGTGGCGGTTTTGTCTCGCGTCTGACGGAAGAGGTGCGCGAGAAGCGCGGCCTGAGCTACAGCG
>Ga0209063_1001201_pt1 | contig 13858 bp, 13 predicted proteins | sample KloWWTmeKNB19Kit_FD_187177 | JGI IMG/M metagenome (GOLD analysis project Ga0209063, IMG submission 187177) | Active sludge microbial communities from Klosterneuburg, Austria, studying microevolution and ecology of nitrifiers - Klosterneuburg... | ecosystem: Engineered > WWTP > Aerobic digester >...
TTCATCGGCATTGTTTAAAGAAACTGGTAAGTGGCTGTGAATTTTGAGCAGATTAAAAATAGAGATATTTGTTAACCTTTTTAGTTTACCATCCCACCATCACTTTATTCTCCACCTTCACCTCTCAAAAGCCAAATTCTTAACCAACCCACTTCCCCCACTTCCATTTTCATTCCCTCCTACTTACTTTTGCACCATGCACATCTCCTGCTTAATCATCGGGCAAGGCATCAGCGGCACCTGGCTTTCCTATTTTTTACAAAAAGAAAATCAATCCTTCCTCGTTATAGACGATCATGCACCCCATGCATCATCCCGTCTGTCAGCCGGCATCATCAACCCCGTTACCGGCCGCCGCCATGTAGCCGTGTGGATGGCCGATGAATTGCTGCCCTATGTCTGGAATATTTATACAACGCTGGGACAAGAGTTAAACATCAATGCAATCTCACAAAAAGATATTATCGACTTTTTTCCCAATCCGCAAATGCGACTCAGCTTTCAACAAAGGGTAAACGAAGACAATCAATATGTTTCCATGGGCGATAACGAAAACTATTTTCATCATTCCTTTCAATACGATTTTGGCTTTGGAAAAATAACGCCCTGCTACACCGTCCATCTCCAGAACATACTGCCCGCCTGGCGCAGCCAACTTAAAAAAAACAATCAGCTGCTTGAAGAAAAATTCAATATCGCCGATTTAAAAATTCACAAACACCAAGTCAAATATAAAAACATCACGGCCGATAAAATAATTTTTTGTGATGGCAATGCCGGCACTACCAACCCGTGGTTTCAACTACTCCCCTTTGCTCCCAACAAAGGCGAAGCCCTCATTCTTGAAATTCCCGATCTGCCTCCCACACATATTTATAAAAAAGGAATGGTGCTCGTGCCCTTAGCTACCCCACATCTCTGGTGGCTGGGTTCCAGCTATCAGTGGAGCTTCACTCATGAGCTGCCTACCGATGCTTTTAAAACTCAAGCCGAAACTACTTTGAAAAACTTTTTAAAACCTCCTTACAAAATTGCAGATCACATTTGCGGCATACGTCCCGCTACGCTTGAACGCAGGCCCTTCGTAGGTTTGCATCCCGTTCACTCGCAGATAGGTATTTTAAACGGCATGGGCACCAAAGGCTGCTCGCTGGCTCCCTATTTTGCAAACCAACTCACGCATCACCTCGTGCATCACTCTCCCATCATGCCCGATGCGGATATCAAACGTTTCTCTTCACTGCTCACCCGCAATGCCTGAGCAGCACTATTTGACAAAAGCTCCCTGCATCGTTATCTTTGCCGCCCGGGGAAAAAATGATTTTGGTACCAGCAGCATTGCAACTATCATCGCCTGTTGTGTCACTCACTTCATCGTCCCGTAATTCTATTCACCATTTGCGAAGATTAAAACTATGTACAGAACTCATACCTGCGGCGAGCTTAGATTAGAACACAAAGGAACCCAAACCACCCTTGCCGGTTGGGTACAAACCGTAAGAAAATTTGGCACCATCACATTTGTTGACCTGCGTGACCGTTATGGCATCACCCAATTACTTTTTGGCGAAGCCCTTACCAAACAATTAGACGAAAGTCCACTGGGACGTGAGTTTGTAATACAAGCCATTGGAACCGTAAACGAAAGAAGCAATAAAAATTCCAACCTGCCCACCGGCGATATAGAAATCATCGTTTCCGAATTTAAAATATTAAACAAATCAGCCGTTCCACCATTCACCATTCAAGATGATACCGATGGCGGCGATGATTTGAGAATGAAGTACCGCTATCTTGACCTCAGAAGAAATGCAGTAAAGAAAAATCTGGAACTGCGCTATGCAGTAAATCGTGCCGCAAGAAATTATTTGCACACACAGGGCTTTATGGATATTGAAACACCTTTCCTCATCAAATCCACACCCGAAGGTGCCAGAGATTTTGTAGTTCCTTCCCGTATGAATGGCGGACAGTTTTATGCACTTCCACAGTCACCTCAAACATTTAAGCAATTATTGATGGTAAGTGGTTACGATCGATATTATCAGGTAGTAAAATGTTTTAGAGACGAAGACCTGCGTGCCGACCGTCAGCCCGAGTTCACACAAATAGATTGCGAAATGGCGTTTGTAGAGCAGGAAGATATATTGAATATGTTTGAAGACATGGTAAAACATATTTTCAAAGAAGTAAAAAACATAGATTATACCCAAGCAGTGCAACGCATGACCTGGGAAGATGCCATGTGGCAATACGGCAACGATAAGCCCGACATTCGTTTCGGTATGAAACTGCTGAACCTTAAAAAACCTTCCACTGTTTATACCGAGAAAAAAGATAATGCAGCACTGATAAACGGTACCGATTTCAAAGTATTTGATGAAGCCGAAACTGTATTGGCAATTTCAATACCCGGCTGCAGCGAGTACAGTCGCAAGCAAACCGATGAACTTACCGAATGGGTGAAGCGTCCGCAAATAGGAATGAAAGGTTTGGTTTTTATTAAAGTAAATGCTGATGGCAGCTACAAAAGCAGCGTAGATAAATTTTACAGCGAAGAAAAATTAAAAGCCATAGCCGAAGCGGCCCATGCACAACCAGGCGATTTAATACTCATACTTGCCGGTGCCGAAGAAAGAACCAGAAAAGCCATCAGCGAACTGCGATTGGAAATGGCTGAGCGTTTAGGTCTTCGCAAAAAAGATGAATATAAATTAGTCTGGATTTTAGACTTCCCTTTATTTGAATACGATGAAGATGGTAACCGCTGGGTAGCTCGTCATCATCCCTTTACATCGCCCAAGCCTTCGCAGATAGAAACCATGATAGGCAACAATCCTGCAATTGAAAACGCTGCCGAATATTTAAAACATCCTTATGCCAACATCAAAGCCAATGCTTATGATATGGTGCTGAACGGAAACGAAATTGGCGGCGGCTCTATTCGTATTTATCAGAGAGAGTTGCAGGAAAAAATGTTTGCCGCACTAGGCATGAATAAAGAAGAGCAACTGCACAAATTTGGTTTTCTATTGGGCGCCTTTGAATACGGAGCTCCGCCACATGGTGGTATTGCCTTCGGCTTCGATCGGCTTTGTGCCATCCTCGGCGGCAGCGAAAGCATCCGCGATTTTATTGCCTTTCCAAAAAACAATGCAGGAAGAGATGTAATGCTGGATGCACCATCAACAATTGATGAGAAGCAGTTGGAAGAGTTGCAGATAAAATTAGACTTGAAAAATTAGTTGCGCAGCAATTGATTTATTATCACAGCTACTTTCTCCGTATTCGGTAGCATGGCCTGTTCCAACCCCATATTCATAGGTACTGCAGGCAGGTTAAGTGCACCCAATACTTCCACCGGTGCATCCAACCATTGAAAACAGTTTTTAGAAATTCTTCCGGCCAATGCTTCGGCAAAAGAATTGTTTTGTTGCTCCTCGGTCAGCACCATGCATTTACCATGTGCCTTTACCCTTTCAAATATCAGCTCTTCATCCAATGGATATAAAGTGCGCAGATCAATTACCTCAACCTGTCCCGCAAATTTTTGTGCAGCAGCTTTTGCCCAATAAACACCCATACCATAAGTAATAACCACACAGGTTTCGCCGTTTTCAATCTTCTTAGCAGAAGCGCTTACAACGGTATTCGCCTTGCCGAAAGGCAAAATATAATCTTGCGAAGGTTCCAAGGCTTTTGCATCTTCAGTTCCGGGTACTTTGCTCCAGTATAGCCCTTTATGCTCCAGCATCACCACAGGATTGGGGTCATAGTAGGCGGCCTTCATCAATCCCTTCATATCAGCCGCATTAGAAGGATAGGCAATTTTTATTCCTTTAATTGAAAGCAAAGTTGTTTCTACACTGCCGCTATGATAGGGGCCTCCACCACCATAAGCGCCGGTGGGCACTCGCAGTATCATAGATACCGGAAACTTACCGCAACTCAGATAACAACTTTTAGAAACTTCAGTTACTAATTGGTTAAGACCGGGATAAATATAATCGGCAAACTGCACTTCCACAATGGGTTTTAATCCAACGGCACTCATACCTACGCATGAGCCTACCACATAGGCTTCCTGTATAGCGGTATTGAACACACGATGATCTCCAAACAGTTCGCCCAATGTAGCTGCTTCTCGAAAAACACCGCCCAGTCGCTTGCCTACATCCTGTCCGTACAATATTGCTTCAGGATGCTGCTCCATCAGCTCTCTTATAGCAAACAAGGCCGCATCAACCATTATGATTTTTTCTGCTCCTGCAGGTGTTCTTTCACCCTGTTCAGTTATTATTTCATGCGGCGCAAATACGTGATCCGATACTTTATTTACATCTGGCTCCTGTGCTGCCACAGCTTTCGCAAATTCTTCTTCAATAAAAACACGGGCTGCTGCTGCTATCTTATTCAGTTCATCATCATTAACTCCTGCACACAATAATTTATTTTTCAGTTTTGGAAACGGGTCAAGCAACTGATGCTTAGCCCAATCTTCATCACTTCTATAAAAATCTTTTCTTACACCACTGGTATGATGACCAAGAAGGGGCACTGTTGCATGTACTAAAAATGGCTTTCGCTCCTTCCTTACCCTGTCTATCGTTTCTTTCATCACATTAAATGATGCTTCAAAATCACTTCCATCCACTTGCACTCTGCTCAATCCTTTAAACCCTGCTGCAAATTCAAAAGCATTCATTGTTCTTGCCTCTCTTGCCGTTACACTTATACCCCAGTTGTTATCTTGCACCAGATAAATAATGGGTAGTTGTTTTAGTACTGCAAATTGAAAAGCTTCACTTACTTCACCTTCGGTAATACTGGCATCTCCTAAAGAACAAATAACCACCGGCAGCTCATCATTATCTCCCTTCTTCAATTTTTCGGGAAGAAAATTTTCCAAATATTGAATGCCCTGGGCTACACCTGTTGTTGGTATAGCCTGCATACCTGTTGCACTGCTTTGATGGATGATGGTGGGCTTATCATCACCTTTATAATTCGGGTGCGAATAATATTCACGGCCTCCGGTAAATATATCATCCCCTTTGGCCAGTAGTTGCAGCATTTGTTGATAAGGAGAGAAGCCAAGACCCATAATCAGACTCTCATCACGATAATAAGGGCTTACAAAATCATGTGGCAGCAACTGAAATGCTGTAGCAAGTTGAATCGCTTCATGGCCCCCAGAAGTGGAATGTACATATTTACAAATGCTTCTGTTGGCTTCATAAATTTCAGCCATCGCCTTTGCCCGGCACATATATTCAAAGGCTCTTAATAATAGGGCAGTATCCATCGTGGCGACAAATTTAAGAAAATCGGCCGCCTGCAAAAAAAGAAAAACCAAAAGAAAGAGATATTATTCCTATATCAGGAAATAGAAAATCTACTGCACTAAATAACAGGAAAATAAGACATCATCAAATCACTTTTGCAATTACATACATTTTATCCATTGTTGGTGTAGCATTGCCGCCCTGGGTTTCCAATGTAATTGCAAAGGCTTCGGCCTTCCCAAAGGATTTCATTTTCTGAATGTGATATTTATCTCCACTAGAATTGCTCAGTATCATGCCTGCATCTACGGGTTTGCCATCAATAATTGCCCATAACTGATATTGCATTCCTACAGGTGTTTCAGGAAGACCGGAAGGAGCCACATACACATCACCAGTATTCTTGGCCCAAAATATTTTTGCTGTGCTTGCAGGCGAGAAGGCAGTACCTTTTAATTGTATGGACTCGGTATTTGAAGTAAGTATCATATCTAATTGACTACCGCTCGTTTTTTCCTTCTCAATTACCATTGCCATTTTTTGATCAAGCTTTTTATACTTATTGTATATTACATAAGTTCCAATTGAGCTGAGAATCATAATGATCACACTTGCTGCAGCCACCATTTTCCAACGGCTATTAATTGATTTTATTTTGGTGCTGGCATCAGGAATAACATTTGCTGTAAACCCGGGCTGATTATTTACGCTCTCAAACAATTTTATTTTTACTTCCTGCTTTGGTGTTACTGCATGAGCCAGTGCATACTGCTCCATTGCCAGTTCTATTGTATCAACCTCCTGTTTCACAAGCGGATATTCTTTTATCCATTGTAAAACCTGTTCAGTTTCACTTTCATTTGTTTTCCCCATTACAAACAGTTCCAACAAGCCTGATGATATGATGTCTGTTTCTTTCAATTAATATTAAATGTTTTTCTCAATGATATTATGGCCGTTCTGATTTTAGTCTTTACAGTTCCTAATGGCATGCTAAGAGCAGCAGCAATCTGCTCTTGTGTGTATCCTTCAAAATAACTCAAGTTGATAATCAGACGCTGTTGCGATTCAAGTTTACTCATCCTGTTCTGCATATCGGATTTTGCGATAAAAGAGTCAACATTAGTATGTTCATCGTCTTTTAATGAAGCCATTGTTTCATCGCCGCTTATTAATTTTCTCTTTTTATAGTCTTTGCTTCTCAACTTATCCATGGCCAGATTACAAGCAATTGTTCTCATCCATGTAAAAAGTCTTCCTTTATTTTCGTCATACAATTTTATATTATTCCAAATCTTTAAAAAAGTCTCCTGTAAAATATCTTCACAAAGACCCTCATCTTTTATCATATTTAGAATTACATTATTTAATGCTCCTCCGTAATAGTCATAAAGATATGAAAGGGCAGATTGATCTCCATTTCTTAAAGACAATAGCAATTCCTGCTCCGAATATGTTTTAGTTGATTGCAATAGGTTATCGTTAAGTTCAGTTTCCGGCATAAATGTATGCCGATTTTTTATTATTGAGTTTTCATTTGCAGCTATTTTTTGCGAGAATATATTTCTAATTTATAATGCACTGCTGAAATAGAATTAATGTATGGGATTTATATATCAATTAACTTTTAAGTAAACGTTGCAAAATTTTATACTTTTCCGGCCCAAGTTCAAACTCACTTTTAAGACATTGCTTTAAACAATCCTCGCTTTGTATTTTATGGCTCTTATTCAGGATAATGCCTGCAATAAAAAGAGATTCAGGCTCAAAAGTTTTTCCCACTACTTCTGCCTGCACAAGCTTTGTTGCTTCATCAATTTTCCCATTTTGAAAATAACTGTATGCCAGCCAACTATAAGTTTCAGGTGTTGCCCGGTTTTGTATCTCTTTAAGCGAAATTGATAAAGCTTCTGATTTATTACCCTTACCAGAAAATATTTTTGATAGAATATACTTGTTGTACATATTGCCATACTTATTTTGATAAAGCATCTTAAAAAACAAATTTTCGTATTGGCTTTTAATTTCAATATTTCCAGCACCTCCTTCAATTTCTGAAAGCAATAAATAATTTTCTGGTCTTGGTGCTATTTGCTGAGAAAATAAAATAATATTTTCTGCATTTTCATAATCTTTATCCTTTAAGTAACAAATTTTGGCAATTCCATTTAGTGCATGAAAATTGGAGCTGTCCTTTTGTAAAGCACTCAAATAATAATTATATGCTTTTTCAATTTTGCCTGCGTGAGTGTACATGTCTGCAAGATTAGTCAAGCACCAATTAATGGCGGAAGGTTTGCCCTTTTTAAGCGCTATTTGATAAGCAAGCTCCATTTGTCTTAATGATGCTTCAGATTTTCCCTGATGGTCAAGCAGTTTTGCATTGCGGATCAGGAAATCGAAATTTTGATTTTTATTACCTAACTCGCTTATAGCGTTTGATGCCTCATAATATTTTCCTTGTTCAAAATAAACATCAAAACTTAGTAGTTTAACAATTAAAGGATCACCACCTAAATCTAATAATCTTTGCAAATATTTACCTGCTTCATTAAAACGATGCTGTAGAATAGCATTTTGAATGAGTGTATAATACAAAGCCGGTTCTTTTCCTCCAATTTTTGATAAACAATTAAACAAAAGGGAATCTGCTTTACTCAAATCGTCAGGGTTTGCTTTTAGATGAAATCTTTCAATCAAATGCAGCGCTAACTCAAATTTATATATATAGCTTCCTGAATCTGTCAGCAATTTGTGTTGCCAAAACTCAATTTCATCTGTATTCGCCGATAGCTTTTTATCAAACTTTGAGGTATTCAAAAAAGGCGAATAATCTTTAACAGATGTTACCTGTTGCTTACAACTACAAAAAAATAGTATGCTTGCTATTATTGTTGAAAAAATTTGTTTCATAATTTTTTTTTAAAAAAGGTGCACAGTTTTTAAGCCATGCACCTACCTATTGCTCACAACTAAAAGGGAGCAGCGAGATATGGAAAACTTGTAAGAAATACTTTATCATTTGCATTTACATTATCCTTGGTAAGTCCTGGATTGAGAGTGCCTGCAGGGCCTCCAAAAATGAGTAACAATTCCGTATCAATTACATCATCTGCCAACGCTCTGCCAGTAAGTACATTTGTTCCATCAAAAAAAGTAGTGGCTCCAGTAAGGCTAACATTAAGCACATCTGTAACAAGAAGTGATGCAAATTGTGATTTTGTTTGACCCAGCGCATTTGTAGTATAACCAAATGAAGTAAGTACATTTTCAAAATCAGTTTTAAAAGCACCATTCATTGAAGTAGGTATCGTCGTATTAAATTCATTTTTACGGGGAGCACCTACAAAGACGGTGTTTATTGCGGGTCTTGCCATTTGGTCATTTTGCAAATAGGTACCGGAAGTGTCAAAATTTTCTGCTGGTTTGTCATCTTTACAACTTATAAAGAAAGATCCAGCCATAAAAGTCAGGAAGAAGAATGATAGTTTCATAATCAAAAATTTATTAAAATGAATTATTTTGTTTTTGTTTCGCACCAGTAATTTATAGAAGCACCAGTACCCAGCATTGATTTTGGTAATTCAATTACTAAAGACATTACATTGGTTCCAGCAAATGCATCTACACCGGGGTTTCTAAAACCTGTTTGTGTGCCACCTAATATTTCTTTGAATCTTGCTAAGTCAAAAAAGAAAGGATCATCTCTTGGTCCTGCAAAAATTTTGATACCATTGGTATTTGTTCCAACTATGGGAGCAGTGCCATAAGGTGTCACCGTAGTTTCAGTATAAACTGCATCTGCTTTTACCGTGCTTGCCATTCCTGTACTTAACGGGGTAAAGGGGCCGTACGCTCTTACTTTATTGTTTTGAACCAGAAATTGAATGACAAGATCCTCTACATTATCGCCTGTATTGTCAATGTTCATTTCATACATAGTGTTGTTTGCAAATTTTGCAGAAGCCGTGGCTGTTGGGCTCATCAACCCCTGAACATTGCATACCAAAACCATTTTGCTATTATCTGAGGGGTTTTGAAATGCGTAAATGTCTGTTAAATCATTACCCATACTGGTACCTCCCGGCCCTGTTACCCCAGGAGCATCTATATGATCTGCGGCATATATAATGCCAGCAACCAAGGCCATGCATCCTATTAATGTTGTTAAGATTTTCTTTTTCATATTTAGTTTGTTTAGATAAGATATACGTCATCTTTTGAAAATTGGATTTTCAAAAACAAAAAAGTTTGAAAAAAAACGACAATTTTAGACACCTGAAAAAGGAGTCATAGTACACTTGAAACTGATTTTATGAAAAATTGCCCAATAGGGTCTTTGTATTAGCAACAAGAATTGTAGTTGCAATCTAAGTTACACATCACTCTTGAGCCTTAATGTGTGCTAAATTAATTGTAGAAAGGAATGGAGTTTATTTTACTTCCAAAGTAAACATACTGTCGTCTTCTAAAAAACCTTCAAGTTCATCACATACAACTACTTCACCTACACCGGCAGGTGTACCAGTAAAAATCAAATCACCAATATTGATAGAGAAAAAATTGGAGATATAAGCAACAATCTTGTCAAAACTGTTAATCATCAATGATGAATTTGCCTGTTGTACAAGTTCTTTATTCTTATAAAGACAAAAGTTGATATCTTTTTTATTTTTAATTTCTGTAAAAGGGACCCATTTCCCAATTACAGCCGAGTTATCCCAGGATTTCGCTTTTTCCCAAGGCAACCCTTTTTCTTTTAGTTCATTTTGAATATCTCTGGCAGTAAAGTCAATACCAGCTGTTACAGCATCATAATATTTAGACGCAAATTTCTCCTGAATATATTTACCGTTTTTACTAACACGAAGCACAAGTTCGCACTCATAATGTAGTTCGTTTGTAAATTCAGGATAATAAAAAGGTGCATTTGGCTGAAGCAATGCGCTTTTTGGTTTCATAAAAATAACCGGCTCTTCTGGAATTTCATTCCCAAGTTCCTGAGCATGTGCTACAAAATTTCGACCAACACAAAAAATCTTCATAAAATGGTGAGTGTTATAATTAAATACATCGGATACAGGGCATCATTGTTCATCCCATATATTCAGGCCTCATTATGTCCATTGGATTTTAGATAACTCGATTGGTATCGGTTAAGGTCGGGCTGCTAAAGTAGAAAATGAATTTGATATCTCATAGTGAAATTGCCTGATTATTTATTTGGTTCATAGCAGCAGTAATTCCTTGCAAAACAAAGGTTTCAATTGCGTTTACTGATTTTTCAATTTTGAGTTTAACCAATGGTTCTTCACTAATTTTCCATTTTCCCAATACAAAATCTGCCTGTCGGCCTTTTGGATAATCGCTACCCACACCAAAACGCAAACGAGGATAATCTATACTTCCCAGTACTTCCTGAATACTCGTAAGCCCGTTATGGCCAGCATCACTACCCGAAGGTCTTATTCTCAATTTCTCCAAAGGCAGTGCTATATCATCCAAAACAACCATTATGTTTGATATAGCTATTTTCTCTTTGTCCATCCAGTACTTTACAGCTTTTCCGCTTAAATTCATAAAAGTGGTGGGTAATATGCAAATACAGGTTTTACCTTTCAATTTTACTTCTGCTTTATAGGCATGTCTGTCGCTTTGCAAACTACCATTGTATTTTAGGATAAAAGCATTCACTACATCAAAGCCAATATTATGACGTGTGTGTGCATATTCATCACCAATATTTCCAAGTCCAACTATCAGAAATTTCATGATGGTACAAATATCGGATTAAAGAAAAAAACCCGTTCAGTTTTAACACTAAACGGGTTGCAATTATTTTTTATTTTAATTACTTTTTTGCAGCTGCTGCAGGAGCAGCGGCAGCTGGTGCAGCAGCACCGGCAACTGGCGTAGTTGCAGCTTCTTCCTGTTTCAATTGTCTTGTCATCGTAACTGAGGCAATAGGAATACGAGGAGAATTCAATATTTCAAAATTTTCTGACTTTACATCTTCCACACGAATATTACCGTTCAACTCTAATTTATCAATATTTACTTCAATAAACTCCTGTAAATGTTTAGGAAAGGTTTTAACTTTCAATGATTTTATTTTAATCACCAGTTTACCACCATCCTTTACACCTGGAGATGTCCCTACAAATTTGAGTGGTATGTTCGCAATAACTTTTTTGTCTTCTACCAGTTCCAACAAGTCAATATGCGTTAAAGCATCAGTGATTTTATCAAACTGAAGATCCTTCAAAATTGTTCTGTAAGTTTTACCATCAATTTTTACATCAGCAATCTGAAAACTGGGAGTATAAACCAGATTTTTAAAAGCTGCAGCAGGTGCTGAAAAATTGATTTCCTGGGAACCGCCGTAAATTACACCGGGCACCAGTTCCTGAGAGCGGATATGTCGGGTGGCTGTTTTCCCGAATCCGGTCCTCAGATTACCTTCGATCGTAATTGATTTCATTTGTTATTTATTTATGTTTTAAAAAATACTTGTTTCAACCACCAATGGTGGTACCTTCTCCCCTGTTCCTTTTGCTGTCATCTTTTCGCTGCGAATGAATAAACAAACTGGTGATACTTTTGTTTTCAAATGCATTGCGAATGGCAACTGCAAATAATTCTGCAACACTCAGCACTTTAATTTTATCACATCCATTCTTTACCGGAATGGTATCACAAACCACTACTTCTTCCAGTACACTGCCTTGAATATTTTCATAGGCTTTTCCGCTCAATACCGGATGTGTTATCATTGCTCTTACACTTCTTGCTCCTTTCTCTTTTAAAAGACCTGCACTTTTTGCCAGTGTTCCTCCAGTATCACAGATATCATCAATTATGACAATATCTTTACCGGTTACATCCCCAATAACTACCATACTGGCAATTTCATTAGCTCTTTTACGATGCTTATCACAAATTACCATTTCAGCATTAAAGTAGCTGGCAATCTCCCTGATACGATTGGTAGCTCCTACATCGGGGGCGGCAAAGGTAAGGTTTTCAAGCCGAAGAGCCTCAATGTAAGGTATGAAAACTGCATGGCTATCTAAATGATCCACCGGAATATCGAAATAACCCTGTATTTGAGGTGCATGAAGATCCATTGTTATTACCCTATCGGCACCAGCGGCTACTAACATATTGGCTACCAATTTGCTGCCAATGGCTACCCTTGGCCTGTCTTTTCTATCCTGGCGGGCATAACCATAGTAAGGAATTACTGCAATTACTTTATCTGCCGATGCTCTGCGAGCTGCATCTATCATTAATAGTAACTCCATCAGGTTATCAGCAGGAGCAAATGTGCTTTGAACCAAAAACACATAATCGCCACGTACACTTTCCAAAAAAACAGGGCATATTTCTCCATCGCTAAATCGCTGAATGTTTACTTTTCCCTGTCGGGTGCCATATCTTTTACAAATTTGTGCGGCAAGCTGCTGAGAGCCTGTACCTGAAAAAATTTTGGCTGCTTCCATGGTGAAAATGGGGGTAAATACCAAAGACCGCCTTTGGTGCGGCGAAGATACTATTTCACCTTTTTTTTAAACCTAAAAATTCTGGGATTGTGGAGAATCGCTTGATAAATTACTTTATCGCATTTTCCATCTATTCTTAAGGTTTTATGCTAGCATATCCACTCAAGCCTTTGGCTTCTTTTGATTGACAACTGTAAAACAATGAAGAACAAATAAAAATTGCCAATAACAAAGCGACAATATACACAATAGCAAAAAACAGAAAGGGATGCATGGCCCCCATTGATGTCATGGTTTTGGGTTTCATAGACACGGATTTTAATTTTTTATTTAAAAAAAAATGGGGCTCAGTTTCAATGCTTGACGAAATAAAAATATTGGCTAATTTGGAGGAATGCAAGAGCACAAATACTCAATAAAACAATGGGCTAAAGACGATAGACCCCGTGAAAAACTACTAGCAATTGGTGCTGAAAATCTCAGTATCTCAGAACTGCTTGCCATTTTAATTCGAAATGGCTCAAGGCAAAAGACAGCAGTTGACCTTGGAAAAGAAGTTTTAAAATTAGGGAAAGATAGCCTGATGGAATTAGGGAAATTGTCAGTTAAAGAATTAATGAAAATAAAAGGAATTGGTGAAGCCAAAGCAATTTCAATTGTTGCTGCTATGGAATTGGGCAGAAGAAGAGAATCAGCATTACCTGTAAATATTCCCGCAATTAAAAGTAGCGAACACACGGCTCAATTTATTAAAGCAAGGCTAACAGATTTAAGACATGAAGTGTTCGGCGTTTTATTCCTAAACAGGTCAAATAAAGTTCTTCATTTTGAAATTGTAAGCGAAGGAGGAATTACAGGAACAGTAGCAGACCCAAGAATAATTCTTAAACGAGCATTAGAAGAGCATGCCGTGGGACTTATTGTTTGCCATAATCATCCATCTGGCAATTTAACTCCCAGCCAGTCAGACAAGGACTTGACGGCAAAACTAAAAAGCGCCGCAGCGCTTTTAGATATTAAATTACTTGATCACCTGATTATTAGCGAATATGGCTATTTTAGTTTTGCAGA
>Ga0209063_1001203_pt1 | contig 13846 bp, 14 predicted proteins | sample KloWWTmeKNB19Kit_FD_187177 | JGI IMG/M metagenome (GOLD analysis project Ga0209063, IMG submission 187177) | Active sludge microbial communities from Klosterneuburg, Austria, studying microevolution and ecology of nitrifiers - Klosterneuburg... | ecosystem: Engineered > WWTP > Aerobic digester >...
TGGTGCATTGGCTGAACAATGACCTTGTCATATAATTCATCCACATACCATTTATTCTCGAGTACTTTACCCAGGCCTTTTTCTTCTGTCCGCTGATAATTCCTGAACTTAAACCAGGCGGCGATTATCATTATTATCACCAAAGCTGTTGATAATCCCATCAGCATATATTCAGTTGAATGGGAAACGGTGTGCCCTCCATGCGGCTTGATAACAGGAGACAAAAACGCTCCAATTCTATCTCCCCCATTTATAAAGACTTCAGGTATTCCAACAAATCCCCCGATGATTGAAAGAACTGCTAATACAATCAATGGAATGGTAATAGCCGCTGGGCTTTCATGTAAATGTTGTTTTTGATCAGCTGTTCCTCTGAATTGCCCTGAAAAAGTAAGAAACAATAAACGGAACATATAAAAAGCCGTAAGTAAAGCTGTAAATAAAGCAAGGCCGTAAAGAACCGGGCTTTTCTCAAATGCACTTAACAATATAGCATCTTTAGAGAAGAATCCGCTGAATGGAGGTATACCCGCAATAGCAATACAACCAATAAGGAATGTTACAAAAGTGATTTTCATTTTTGTACTCAATCCTCCCATATTCCGTATATCCTGTTCACCGCTCATGGCATGAATTACACTACCACTTCCAAGGAATAATAAAGCCTTGAAAAAGGCATGCGTCATTACATGAAATACTGCTGCCACATAAGCCCCGGTACCCAATGCGAGGAACATAAATCCTAATTGGCTGACAGTGGAATAGGCCAATACTTTCTTTATATCATTTTGTTTAAGCGCAATTGTTGCAGCAAGTAATGCCGTAGCCAAACCAACATATGCCACAATATCCATGGTAACGGAGGACATGGAATACAATACATTACTTCTTGCAATCATATAAATACCAGCTGTCACCATGGTAGCTGCATGGATAAGGGCTGAAACTGGTGTAGGGCCAGCCATTGCATCCGGCAACCAGGTATACAGGGGAATCTGTGCACTTTTACCGGTAGCGCCGATAAATAATAAAAGTGTGATTGCCGTTATATCTGTTCCGGTGAATTTTCTCAGGTCCACTTCACCCATGGCAACTGCAAATACATCATTGAAATTAACATTGCCAACCCTGCTGATCATCCAGAAAATAGCAATCAGAAATGCGAGGTCACCAATACGGTTCATAATAAAAGCCTTGTTGGCAGCTTTATTATATTCTGTATTCTTAAACCAGTAACCAATCAATAAATAAGAACAAAGACCTACACCTTCCCATCCTATAAACATGATCACATAATTGGCTCCCATCACCAGTAAAAGCATAGAGAAGACAAACAGATTCAGATAGGAAAAATATCTCCCGAAATGCTCCTGTTTTTCTTTGTGCATATAGGACGTGGAATACACATGAATCAGAAACCCAACACCAGTTATTATTAACAGGAATAAAGATGAAAGCTGATCGACCTGGAACGCAAAAGGAATTTTCAGATCACCCACTTTGATAAAATCGAAATAATGAGCTACATAGGGAGTAGTCATTCCTTTTACCTGCATAAAGACCCAAATACTCATGGCAAAAGATGCGAGGATGACACCAGAGCCTATCACACTTACCAGGGATTTTGACAAGTGTTTTCTGCCCAGTCCATTGATCAAAAAGCCAATCAATGGAAGCAGCGGAATCAGGTAAACTATTTGTAAAGCATTTTGCATAACCTATCTTCTGAATTCCAGTATCAGTGTTTTAACCTGTTTAAAAAATTGACGTCCACCGAATGGATATTTCGATACATCATTACAATGATCGCTAATCCCACAGTTACTTCAGCTGCAGCCACTACCATGATAAAGAATACAAACAATTGCCCGTCTGTTCCTGCCGTACCATTAACATCACCTGCGAGTAAAGCCGCTTTATAATGCATTTTTGAAAATGCAACCAGCATCAGGTTAACCGCATTCAGCATTAACTCTACGCACATGAAAATTATAATAGCATTACGGCGGGTCAAAACACCCACGATACCGATACTGAACAGGGCTATAGACAGGAATATGTAATAATTAATGGGCATGTCATTCTTTTTTTCCAATTACCACCGCACCTACCATGGCACTTAAAAATAAAATACTGCTTATCTCAAAAGGCACTACATAAGTAGTGAACAATTCTTTTCCCAGGTTTTTAATCAGGCCAATAGTCCCTTCATTTACCATTGCTTGCTGGTTCTTAATATCAGTATCCTTTAATGCAGCAACCATAACCAATAATAAACATCCTCCCGCTACTGCACCTGCCATTTTTAACCAGCGGTGCTTTTGTGGCTCTGTTTCATTATTCAGGTTCATAAGCATTATTACAAACAGGAATAATACCATGATAGCCCCTGCATATACAATAATATTCACTATTGCCAGGAACTGTGCATTCAGTAAAATATAATGTCCGGAAATAGAAAAGAAAGTTACAATCAACCAAAGCACACTATACACAGGGTTCTTACTAGTAATCACCATCAATGCGCTGAAGATGGCCACTACAGACAAAAACCAGAATAATATTTGAGTAATGTTCATTTCTTTTAAGCCGTTAGTCGTTCTTAGTTCTTTACCGCTTTCTCACCTAATGCTTTCTCGTATGCCTCTTTATCTTTTATTGGATGAGGTATCAGCAATTCTTCCTTTTTATAAATAAATCCTTTTCTTCCATAGTTAGCGGGGGCAAAAGTCTGCGACAAGTAAATCGCATCTTTCGGACAGGCTTCTTCACACAAACCACAGAAAATGCAACGCAACATGTTTATTTCATACTTAGCTGCATATTTCTCTTCCCGGTATAAATGTTCTTCGCCGGGTAATCTTTCTGCCGCCTCCATGGTGATAGCTTCCGCCGGGCAAGCCACTGCACATAAACCACAGGCGGTACAATTCTCCCTGCCCTCCGCATCACGGTTCAGCACATGTAACCCCCTGAACACTTTGGAGAATGTCCTTTTTTGTTCAGGATACTGTATAGTTGCCTTCTTTTTAAACAGGTGACTGATAGTAATCCCCATGCCTTTGACAATATTCCAGAGATAAATACTCTCCAGGAATGTCATCGGTTTACGGTCTACCTGTTTTGCTCGTTGTGTTAACATACTTTATAAAAGTTCGCAAATATATTGTTATCAGTCCGAAAGTCTGGTGACCGAAAGTCGGAAAGAATGTTTCTTTATCATCGACTTGTCATGCTGACTTCAGTCTATTTATTCAACCACAACATCACTGCCGCCGAAATAATCATATTCAACAAAGCCAATGGTATCAGTTTCTTCCATCCCAGGTTCATTAATTGATCGTAACGGAACCGGGGAATGGTCCATCTTATCCAGATAAACACAAAAAGGAAGAAAGCTATTTTCGCCATCAACACACTAAAACTTATTAATGACAACAGCCAGGGTTCCAGTCCCCAGGCAGCCTCATTCACAAATGGAATATCATAACCACCAAAAAACAATGTAGCCATCACTGCACTGCTGATAAACATATTAATATATTCAGCAAACAGGTAAAAGCCCAGTTTCATAGATGAGTATTCCTGGTGATAACCAAAATTAAGTTCATTTTCTGCTTCTGGCAGGTCGAACGGAGTCCGGTTACACTCTGCCAAGGCACAAACAAAGAAAATAATAAACCCCAATGGCTGATAAATTACATGCCATCCATTAGCGGCCTGGTTGGCCACAATCTCACTCATTTTCAAAGAACCTGTCATAAACAAAACAGCAATCAATGCCAAACCCATGGGTAATTCGTAGGATACCATTTGAGACGCACCCCGGATTGCAGCTATCAATGAAAATTTATTATTGGATGCCCAGCCGCCGATCATAATCCCATAAACACCCACACTCACCACACTGAATACGATCAGTATTCCCATATCTACATCAGCAACCTGAAGCGGAATAATTCCTTTATCAGTAACAATCGGTGCTCCCCATGGGATGACGGTGCTTGTAACCAATGCGGTTACCATAGCCAATCCCGGACCCAGAATAAACAGTATCCTGTTAGAAGCCAGTGGAATAATTTCCTCTTTAAAAAAGAGTTTTCCTCCATCCGCCAAAGGCTGAAAAATACCGAATGGCCCTGCCCGATTAGGCCCATGCCTGTCCTGCAGCCAACCCGCCACCTTTCTTTCTGCATAAGTGGTATACATAGCAATAAAGAAAGACAGCCCGATGATACAAGCTATCAGTATTGCTTTTTCTAAAATGAACCACAGGTCAATTGCCAGTAAGTACATGGTCAGGTATTATTGTTCTTTCTTTTCAAATGTTTTACTCGTTGCCGGCCCTGGTAAAGCACTAATGTCAACACTGTTCACCTCACTCACATCATGAATATCCATCAATAACTTTGGCTCCCTCCCACTCATCACATCAGGCATTGTTTCCTTTGGTATTTGCAAACCAAGGTAATGTCCCTGCGAAATAACAGAATGCCTGTTGATCTTAGTCGGTCCCTCAATCACCCAGTCGTTTATATGTTTCTTATCAAAGCGGCAGGTATTACATATCCATCCCGGTTTACCATCATAACTCTGCACTTCACCCCATTCATCTTTCCTGGCTGTAACTCGCAACACTTCATCTCCACGTTGCCATAGCGTTACTTTACCACAGCACTTGTCGCAGTCACGGTGTGCATCCACAGGCTTGGTAAACCACACTCGGTTCTTAAAACGGAATGTTTTATCTGTCAATGCCCCAACCGGACAAACATCGATCATGTTTCCGCTGAAGTCATTATCAATGGCCTTAGAAATATAAGTGGAGATTTCGGCATGGTCACCTCTATCTAGTATACCATGGACCCTGTTATCTGTTAACTGGTCGGCTACATAAGTACAACGATAACAAAGAATGCATCTTGTCATATGCAGTTGTATGTAAGGACCTATATCTTCTTTCTCAAATATTCTCTTCTTAAATTCAAAACGGGTACCTTCTTTTCCATGTTCATAGCTCAGGTCCTGCAAATGGCATTCTCCCGCCTGGTCACAAATCGGGCAATCTAACGGGTGATTTAATAAAAGAAATTCCACCACACCAGCTCTTGCGTCCTGCACTCTTTCGCTTGTAATATTTTTTACCACCATCCCATCCATTACATTAGTGCGGCAGCTTGCCACCAACTTTGGCATTGGTCTGGGATCGGCAGCAGAACCTGCAGCCACTTCTACGAGACAGGTTCGGCATTTACCGCCACTGCCTTTCAACTTGCTGTAATAGCACATGGCAGGCGGGGTCACATCACCACCTATCTGCCTGGCAGCATGCAAAATGGTTGTGCCCGGTGCCACTTCGATAGTGATATTATCGATGGTAACTTTAAAATTCGCAGGTGCTTCTTTTTTTACTTCGTCAGCCATATTAAAAATTCATTCATTCCTATTATTATGCAGTTGCCGGAATATAAATCGGGTCCGCATAATGCGCCAATCCAAAATTCCTTCTTTGTGCATCATCCGGATTTGTTATATGCCATTCAAATTCATCGCGGAAATGCCTGATCGCCGCGGCAACCGGCCATGCGGCTGCATCTCCCAGGGGGCAAATCGTATTCCCTTCAATCTTTCGCTGAATGTCCCATAGCAAATCTATATCACTCATCTTGCCCTTGCCCTTCTCAATATTCAGTAATATTTTTTCCATCCAGCCGGTTCCTTCACGACAAGGAGAACACTGACCGCAACTTTCATGGCGATAAAATCTTGCCAGGGTATAAGTATGTTTTACCACACATTGACTATCATCCAAAACAATGAATCCGCCAGAACCCATCATGGAGCCTGTTGCAAATCCACCATCGGCGAGGCTCTCATAGTTCATGATTCTTTTCTCACCCTTCGCTGTCGTTAATAAGAGATTTGCCGGTAAAATAGGAACAGATGAACCGCCCGGGATACAGGCTTTTAGTTTTCTTCCGTTGGCAATGCCGCCACAATATTCATCACTGTAAATAAATTCTTCAACAGAAATGGTCATATCGATCTCGTAAACCCCTGGCTTTCTGATATTCCCGCAGGCGGAAATTAGTTTTGTACCTGTAGATTTCCCGATACCTATCTTAGCATATTCTTCACCGCCTTCATTCACAATCGGAACAACAGCAGCTATAGTTTCCACATTGTTTACCACAGTCGGGCAATCCCATAAACCTTTTACCGCAGGAAAGGGTGGCTTGATCCTCGGATTGCCTCTTTTACCTTCTAATGATTCGAGCAATGCTGTTTCTTCACCACAGATATAAGCACCGGCGCCCCGTTGTATATAAATTTCACAATCAAAACCACTGCCCAATATATTTTTACCAAGCCAGCCGTTATTTTTTGCCTCTGCAATTGCCTGTTCCAGTATGTCAACTATCCATGCATATTCACCACGGATATAGATATAGGAACGATTGGAACCTAATGCATATGAGGATGTGATCATTCCCTCGATAAGCAGATGAGGAATGAACTCCATCAAATACCTGTCCTTAAATGTACCGGGCTCAGATTCATCTGCATTCACCACCAAATAACGGGGCACTCCCTCAGGTTTTGCCAGGAAACTCCACTTCATACCCGTTGGGAAACCAGCACCTCCACGGCCACGGAGTCCGCTTTTCTTTACTTCCTCAGTAACTGCATCAGGTGTCATTGTCTTCAATGCCTTTTCTACACTACGATAACCTCCTTCACGACGGTATACATCATAGAGCCTGATGTTTTCAATGTGAGCTTTGTCTAATAATAATTTTCTTCCCATGCACTATCCCCAAAGGGAGTTTATATTTAATGTCTTCAATTATCCTTTTACAGCCTGCCTCGCAAATAATAACCATCTCTTTCCTTTCCTTACCCACACTTCCAGCACTTTTAAATGAAAGTTGCCTTCTTTCCCGTTCAATGTGGCCGCTATGTCTGCTACAAATCTTGCATGTGCCACATTTCCATTTATCACAACCTGTACACTGTCTTCTTTGTAACTGTTGTAGTTCATATAACCTGTTTCCAGGTTTTTAATAAAATCAGTTTTTGTTTCCACCCAGCCGTTACTATGTCCGTAACTCAGCCACTTATCTGTTTGCTGATTGATGGAAACTGTATTCTTATTTACCAATGCCTGATGAAATTCTTTTAATGTTAAAGTCAACTTCTCTTCAACGGTCTGAGCATTCGTAAAAAAACCATTCAGTAAAAGAACTATGAATAATAACTTTTTCAACCCTTAGTTTTTTGCCGCTGCAGCATTTCTGCATTCAGCGATAATTGCATCAATTTTTTCTTTGGTCAGCTGTTCTTTATAATATTTTCCCTGCTGCATCATCGGGGCATAGCCACAGGCACCAAGACACTCCACCGTCTTCAGGGTAAACATACCATCAGCCGTTGTTTCTCCGGGTTTGATACCCAATTTTTCGTCAATATATTTTACAATATCATCACTGCCATTCAACATACAAGGGCCCGTCTGGCAAACTTCAAACATATATTTACCAACTGGCTTCAAATTGAACATACTGTAAAAAGTAGCCACTTCATACACTTCGATAGCCTTCAGGCTTAAGACGGATGCTACATAATCCATTGTCTCGGTACTGAGCCAGCCACCAAACTCCTGTTGCGCCAGGTGTAATACCGGGATCACCGCACTCTTCTGTTTACCCTGCGGGTAACGTTCGATAATGCGCTGCACTTCTTTTAATTTCTCATCTGAAAATCTCAAATTCATTTTCTTTATTCATTTGGTCATGCTTCGGCAGGCTCAGCATGACATATAAACTTTTTATGCATCCAATTCTCCGGCAATCAGGTTCAAACTACTCATCGTCATGATCGCATCACTCAGCATGGAACCCTTGATCAGTTCCTCGTATGCCTGGTAATACACAAAACAGGGTCTGCGGAAATGTAAACGATATGGTGTACGACCTCCATCACTGATCAAATAGAAACCCAGTTCACCATTACCTGCTTCAATTGAGTTGTACACTTCACCGGCGGGGATCTCTGTTTCACCCATGATGATCTTAAAATGCCAGATCAATGCTTCCATTTTAGTGTACACATCCGCCTTGGGTGGCAGGTAATATTCAGGAACATCGGCATGATACACCTCCGCTTCGGCACCTTTGAGATCCTGCACTTTCCGGTAAGCCTGTTCTATAATACTCAGGCTCTCCCACATTTCTTTTTCCCGAACCAGCCAGCGGTCATAATTGTCGCCGGTTGTACCAACAGGTATATTAAATTGAAAATCTTCATAGCTGCTGTAAGGTGCATGAACCCTTACATCATAATCAACACCGGCTGCACGGAGGTTAGGGCCTGTAAACCCATAATTCAATGCCCTTTCTGCACTGATAGCGCCGGTACCCATCGTTCTTTCCATGAAAATGCGGTTTCGCTGGAAAAGGTTTTCAAACTCTTTCAGCACTTTGGGATATTCCCGCAGGAATTTTTCCAGTTTTTGGAAGGCGATATCGTTAAAATTTCTTTCAAAACCACCGATACGGCCAATATTAGTTGTCAGCCTTGCTCCGCAGACTTCTTCATATATTTCATAGATCAGTTCCCGGTATTGCATCACATATAAGAACCCGGTGTAAGCACCTGCATCCACTCCCACAATTGAATTACAGATAAGGTGATCAGAAATTCTGGCTAATTCCATGATGATGACACGGAGATAGTCAACTCTCTTTGGTGTTTTTACACCCAGCAATTTTTCGCAGGTCAGGTGCCAACCCATATTGTTGAGGGGCGAAGAACAATAATTCAAGCGGTCGGTCAATGTGGTGATTTGTGCCAGCGGACGACGTTCAGCCAGTTTTTCAAATGCACGGTGTATATACCCGATGGTTTGTTCTGTAGAAACAATTCGTTCACCATCCAGTTCCAGGATATTCTGCATCACACCATGTGTAGCCGGGTGTGTAGGACCCAGGTTCAGCGTAGTGGTGGTTTTCTCAATACTTCCTTCCGGTAATTTGATATGATGTTCTGACATTATTAATTCAATTTGATAATTCGATAATTTTTCAAGTGGGCAATTTAGAAACTTTAAAAAGTCAGAACCCAATTGTCAAATTGACGAATTATTACATTGTCTGATTATCCTCTTCCAAACATTTCATCATCCTTATCAATTCTTGTCTGGTCTTCCAAAGGAAACTCTTTCCTCAATGGGAAATAATCCATTTCTTCTACATTCAATATTCTTTTCAGGTTTGGATGCCCTACGAAATTGATTCCAAAAAAATCATAGGTCTCCCGTTCCATCCAGTTAGCCGCAGAAAATAATCCTGTGGCGGTATAAATATCCGGTTGACTGATATCAGTAAACACTTTGAATCGGATACGGATATTGTCTGTCATATTATGCAGATGATACACCACCGCCAGTTCTCTTCCTTTTTTATCAGGATAATGTACAGCGGTCAGATCCGTCAGAAAACGAAACTTCAATTCCTCATCATCGTACAAAAAGTTGAGCACTTTCAGATTCAGTTCCTTCGGGGCTTCGAAGGTGAGCATACCATAAGGCTCTTCAACATGGGAAAGTTGATCTCCAAATTTTTCGGTTAATCTTGCTTTTATCGTTTCGTTCGTTAACGCCATTGTCGAATTATCTAATTTCTAAATTGGCTCATTGTTTCTATTGTATACCGTAGCTTTCCAATAATGCCTTGTAATGCTCCCCGTTTCTTCTTCTCAAACTTTCCTTACCAACTAAATCCTGAATTCTAAGTACCCCATCAATAATAGCTTCAGGCCTGGGTGGGCAACCCGGTACATATACATCCACCGGCACCACCTGGTCAATCCCTTGTAACACACTGTACGTATCAAATATGCCCCCGCTTGAGGCACAGGCTCCAACAGCCATCACCCATCTTGGTTCAGCCATTTGGAGGTACACCTGCTTTACCACAGGCCCCATTTTTTTAGCTATCGTACCCATCACCATCAGCAAATCACACTGACGGGGAGAAAAGCCAACTCTCTCGGCACCAAATCTTCCTAAATCATAATGAGAACCCATCGTGGCCATAAACTCAATTCCGCAACAGGAAGTGGCAAATGGAAGTGGCCAGATAGAATTTTTCCTGGCCAGGCCAATCACTTTATCCAGTGAAGTGGCAAAAAATCCTTCCCCCATACTGCCATCAGGCATTTCAACTAAGCTGATATCACCTTCAAGGGGTTTTTTAATAAGATTATATGATACAGGACGAGCCATAGTAATAATTTGAAAAAGCTGTAATTGAAAAGTATCCCTTTATAACACCATTTCAACCGCAAAGTTCCTTTCTCACAGCATCAAATTTTCAAGTTGCTTTATTAATCCTCCCATTTTAAGGCACCTTTCTTAATAATATATATAAACCCGCTAAGGAAGAATCCAACAAACATCAGTACCGCCCAAAAGCCATCCCAGCCTAATCCTTTAAAGTTAACCGCATAGGGATAGAAAAAGATCACCTCCACATCGAATAACACAAATAAAATGGCTGTCAAAAAATATTTGATGGCCATTGGCTGGCGGGCATCCCCATGGCTTTCAATACCACTGGTAAAAATCTGCAACTTATCAGACGTTTTTCTTTTTGGCCCCAACAGGTGGGTCACCACCATCAAAAAGGCAACAAGCCCAACCGCAAAAGCTATTTGTATGGCCACCGGCAAGTACGAGGCGGCTGTAGCAGTATTCGATCCTGTTTGAAGTAAATGAATCATAAGCTTTTACTCTGGGCGCAAAAATAAGGCGGCAACCTGAAAATACCTTAACTAAAAATCATAAGGGGGTATGTATTTGGTCAAAACCTTTCAAAATAAAAAGCCCCCGCTAAAATCAGCAAGGGACTTTTGTAAAAGAAGAAAACCAAGTTTTAAGTTCTTACAACTATATTTTTTGACGTAACTATTTTCGCTGATGGTTTCGGAGTAGCTGGTTTTCCTGATGCCGGCCCTCCCTTAGATGGCGGATTAGCCGGTTTATTACCTGAAGCTTTTTCCAGAATGCTTATATTTTGCTGGATAGCTGTATTTGCAGGATCTAAAGCCAGCATTTTACGGAGATACTCCAATGCTTTAATTTTATCCTTTGCAATATTAGCATGGTATTGTGCCAGGTAACCAGCAACACCCATAATATAATTCTTATTTTTTGCTGTGTCTTTTTCCAGGATAGCAAGGTATTTTTCAGCCCATGGAACTGCCGCTCCATTTTCCATAGTACTATCCATTGCCCTGTGTATGTTATATTCCATCATATACCCATACGTTTCATCTGGAAATTTTTCAACATAAACATCAAAAATGCTGTCAGCTTTCTCATAATTTTTTCCCTGGTAATAGGCAAAGCCTGCATCAAAATAATCCCGCTGCCCCGGATTTTCTTTCATTTTTAAAATAACCGTACGCAGATCTCCTTCCTTAATACGGCCAATACTGTCACCTCTTGCTTTAAACCTGTCAGCGCCCAGTTTCAAGAGGTCAATTTTCAGGGAAAGGGTAGTATCAATGCCAGCACCCTGCAAATAGGTATTATAGATTTCATCTACAGTCCCGCCTGTTTTATCCAGGATATCTGCCCGGAGCTGAAAATCATAAAGAATAATATCATCCGGGTTCTTTTTGGCAAAAAAATCATCACTGTTCTTTTTGGCACCTGCAAAATCACCCTTTTGAAAATAGGCATCGGAAAGCAGTCTGTAAACCTTGGGTTTTGTCTTGCTGCCTAAAGAACTCACTACACTTTCGGCCCGGGTGGTTGCGCAAGTATAATCTTTTTGCGCCCAGCAAAGTTGTGCATAGAGGTACTCATCCTGAATATCTTTTTCAGGCAATTTGCTGTCAATATATTTTTGTAATTGTGTTTCAGCTGCAGCATAATCAAGGCGATAAAAATAATAATAGAATAAATCATAGTAGGCTGCTGTATAATTAGCATCTTTTGTTATAGCCTCATTTAAATATTGTAATACCAGTTCCCAGTTTTTTTGAGATTCGAATAATTTTGCCAATCGCAAACTTGCCAAAGGAAAATTAGAGTTGATCTCCAATGCCTTTTTATAACTCCTGAAAGCTTCCCCACCACCTTCTCCCGGTCTTGCTTTTCTGTAAGCATTACCTAACAGGACAAATGTTTCAGCATTTTTCTCTCCTTTATCAGCAGCAGCCGATAATTTTTCAATAGCATAATTAAAATCACCGCCCTTGGCATCAGTATTAGCACGACCCACTGCATTCAATATCTCCTGGTTATCACCTTTCTTTGTTCTTGTCATGGTGAGAGCCGTCTCAAACTTCTGACGGGCATCACTGCCTTTATTTTCCAGTAATTCAACATGACCAAGCCCCACCATAATAAGTGGCGCACTGTTAGTAGACTGCATTGCCTTTTCATATAACTGGCGGGTGCTGGCGATACGGGCTGCCATGATCTCCTCTGACTCTAGGTATGTCTGCCCCAGCCAGTAAATTGCTTCAATATTATTGGGATTTGCGGCCAGCAACTTTTCAAAGGTGGTAATAGCACTATTATATCGTTGGGCATAAAGGTGATTTTTCCCTTCCTGCACCGTTTGTGCTTTCAGTCCGCTTATTAATAATAAGGCGGGTACTAAAAATGTGATTGTGGCTTTCTTCATTTTACTGTTCACTTTTAAAAGTTGTAAATATAACTTATTTGTCTACTCGTTCAGCTTCACCGGCCTGATGCTTAGCTTTTTTTGTGCTGGCGCCAGGTAAGCTCTTCTGAATATTATCTGTCCGATCTCTCCGCTCATAAAGTTTGCAAAACCTGTTCCCAGTCCTTTGTGTTTTTCTTTCAGTATATAAACCAAATCCCGTACCATAGGGTACCGTTTCAGGTAAATGTTTGCCTGGTAAGCCTTTACAAACGAACCTTTAACATCCGTGCTTTCTAAATGAGCTACTCTTACTTTTTTCAAAAAACTCAGTTGCGAGGAATCTTCCGGGTTACCTATCCACCCCACTCCTATAAAACCTATGACCCCTGGATTCTTTGCAACGTAATCAACAACCGCATCACTGGTCCTGGCTGCCATCGCATTAGGGGTAAGTGAATCCCCACGCAATACTGAATCGATGATAAAACGTACCGTACTGGTTGCTTTTACGCCGTCAAAAACCGGAATTAAATTTTTCTTAAATCTTCCGGTAAGGATATCTCTGATGTCCTTCATTGTAAAAATGGTATCCGGAGAGTCTGGATGAACAATTACCGAAATTCCATCTCTTGCAATGATCATGCTTTTAGCATCCACCCTTAACGAATCCGATAAAAAATTTTTTTCTTCCTCTGAGGCTCTGCGGGTAATGATCAACATACGTACACTATCGACAAATAAATCTTTCAAACATTCCGCTTCGGGTTTATAATCTACCAAAATACTGGTACCGGGATGATTAGACTCATAAACCTGCACCTGCTCATCGATTACCGGTTTAAAAGTTTCATCAGCACTTACTCTTATAGTTCCCCGGTTACGGCTGTCCGGTAATTCATTTTCCTGCTCTTCATATGATTTACATGCTGCTAATAAAAACAATAACAGGAAAACAGGAAAAAGCCTTTTCTTCAATTTCATAGTACGGTGAAAAATCATCGGAAATATTTTTTCTGGTATCCTCTGTAAATACGCCAGGTACCATAAATGAGGCAAAAAACACCAAATACCTTTTCTATAGAATCTGGCTGACCCAATCTGTCGTTGATAGGTATATTACCCAATTTCATTCTGAATAAAAAAAATAGCCCCAAAAGTAAAATAAG
>Ga0209063_1001205_pt1 | contig 13835 bp, 17 predicted proteins | sample KloWWTmeKNB19Kit_FD_187177 | JGI IMG/M metagenome (GOLD analysis project Ga0209063, IMG submission 187177) | Active sludge microbial communities from Klosterneuburg, Austria, studying microevolution and ecology of nitrifiers - Klosterneuburg... | ecosystem: Engineered > WWTP > Aerobic digester >...
CATTGATGGAGTGGTACAGGCATTGGGTATACTGGAACAGAAAACAAAAGCGATGGAAGTGTCGGTGCGCCTCCAAAAAGAACCTTTGAAAGAGGAAGGCCAAATCAACCGCAGAAATATTGCGGATCAAATTAAACCTGCATTGTCATGAACAAAGTGATGACTTCAATAGAGAATCTTAAAAAGGACATTGGTGATTTTTACAAACCTGAATTGCATCACTTCATGGTGATGAATGCAGTGGAAGTGGGCGATCAGATAGAAGTGCAATGGTTCTTCAGTGATTATGCACATCCCTGCGATACAACATGTTTTTATACACTCGTCAGTCCTGAAACAGAAATACCAAGCATTAAAGATATTGTGGCATCCGCATGGGTGGCAGAAGCAGAGCTGGTGGACCTGATGAATATAAAGGTTGAAAACACTCAAAAAGGATTTGTACTGGAACCTGATTTTGAAAGCGGACCATTACGCAAAAAGAAATAACTATGGGAAGGCAATACGAAATACCAATAGGCGCCCAGCATATTTCCCTGCTGGAGCCCTTGCATTTTAAATTCACCACGGAGAATGAAAAAATTGTAGCAACAGAAGCGAATGTATATTATGTACACCGCGGTATCGAACAAGCCTGCTGTTCCAAATTCAAATTCCGGCAGGTAAGTTTTGTAGTGGGTCGTGTATGTGGATTATGTTCTATATCACACACAACCGCCTATTCACAGGTGGCAGAAAAATTACTGAAGATTGAAATTCCGTTGCGGGCAAAATATCTGAGGATGCTGGTGATAGAACTGGACCGCATTCACTCTCATTTATTATGCTTGAGCCATGTGGCAGAAAACTCCGGCTTTGAAGCGTTGTTTATGAAGACCATGCAGTACCGTGAATTTTCAATGGAACTGCTCGAAGCGGTTTGTGGTAACCGTATACAGTATGATTTCTCCATTGTGGGTGGTGTGGCAAGAGACCTGAAACCACAGGTAGCCCAATCCATACTGGAACGATTGAAAAAATTTATTCCGCAACTGGATGAACTGATGGATATCTACAAGAACAACTGGACATTATCATTAAAAAATAAAGGTGCCGGTGCTATCACCAAAGAAGATGCCATGCGGCTGAATGTGGTAGGTCCTTTTGCAAGAGCGGCCGGGTTGGCTATTGACGTACGTAATGAAACAGAAGACCTGCTGCCCTGGAAAGAAGTGGGCTTTGAAATGATAACAGAAACCTCCGGTGATGTATATGCCCGTAATATGGTGCGGCTCCGGGAGCTCTATGTTTCTATCCGCATCATTGAAAATATCATCAATGGTTTACCCGAATCGGCATTGATCACAGAAACTAAAGCATTTCCTGATGGCGAAGCAACAGTGCGGCTGGAAGCGCCGAGAGGTGAATTGTTCTATTATGCCAAAGGAAATAAAACACAGATATTGGAACGGTTGAAGATAAAGGCACCAACATTTTCCAATGTGGCAGCTATGGCAGAAGCCTTTACAGGAAATGAATATGGAAGTGCGCCGGCCATTATTGCTTCTTATGATCCATGTTTGTCCTGTACAGCGAGATGAGAAATTGATTATACAAAAGAAAGAAGATGAAAACATTTTTTAAAGCACTCGGTAACGTTTTTAAGAAACCTGTCACAACGAAATATCCGTTTGAACAGACTTTTATTCCGGATGATTACCGCGGCCTGATCGGCTTTGATGAAAATCTTTGTATCTGGTGCCGCCGTTGCGAAATGGTTTGTCCGCCCGGTGCGATCGTTTTTTCCCAGGATATGGAAGGGAAGCAGACCTATCATTTTAACCGGGCTGTTTGTATCTATTGCGGAGAATGTGTACGGGCCTGTCCCAAAGAAGGGGCAATTTTTCAAACTGCAGAACCGGCGCCTTGCGCACTGAAAGCAGAAAACATAAACAACGGCTGGAATAAATTATTTGATGAAGCCCTGGCAAGCCGTGAAGCCTATGCTGCCGAAAAGAAAAGGAAGGCAGCAGAAAAGGCAGCCGCTGATAAAGCTGCTGCTGCCAAAAAAGAAGAGGAAAATAAATCTGGTAACTAACCGGTTAAGCTGTTAGTTTAATTGTTATGCATGAGCTATCCATAGCACACTCTATCTTATCCATAGCTGAAAGGGCAGTCCCCGCTGGCAGCAAGGTGGCGGTTACTGCTGTTTCATTACAGATCGGCGAATTAAGCAGTATAGAGATCGAATCCCTTGAGTTTGCCTTTTCAGCCATCCGATCGGGCACCCTCCTCGAAAAAGCTGAACTTAATATTGAGATCATTCCGGGAGAAGCAGCCTGCTCGGACTGTGGTACAGTTTTTCATATGGATTCCTTTGGGACCTGTTGTCCCCACTGCAAAAGCTTTCTGGTAAAAATCCTGAAAGGAAAAGAACTTAAGGTACTCAGTATCATGGTGGATGAATGAGCCCGGCAAACCCGGTTTCCGGCTCCGGAAAACTGACAATAATCATATCCGCCTATGACGGTATAGTTATAATAAGGAGAACCTTCTTTCGAAATTTGTTATAGTTCAGCAACCAAACAAATGTTCATTTGTGGCTTCTGGATAAAAAAGCAAAAACCCCGACAATGGAAGACAACACCAACAAAACCGCTGCGGTTAAAGAAAGAAAAGTCAAAGGAAGGGTTGAGATCGATATTCAAAAATGCAAAGGCTGCGAACTCTGTACCACAGCCTGTAAGGAACATGCACTGGCACTTTCCGAAACCATCAACATTAAAGGATACCGTTACATCATTGCCAATAATGATGCCTGTACCGGTTGTGTAAACTGTGCACTCGTTTGTCCCGATGCAGTGATCACTGTGTATCGTACCCATCCAAAGAAAAAACCGGTTGACATTACACCGGAAAATATCCGGGAGCAATTACAAACCATGATCAGTCCTTCAAAATAAAAACAGGTTATGACGGAAACTAAACTCATGAAAGGTAATGAAGCCATGGCAGAAGCCGCAATACTGGCCGGCTGCGATGCATACTTTGGTTATCCTATCACCCCGCAATCAGAAGTGCTGGAATATTTAGCAAGAGAAATGCCGAAGCATAACCGCATTGTGATGCAGGCAGAAAGTGAAGTGGCTTCCATAAATATGGTCTATGGTGCTGCCGGTGCAGGCTTTCGTGCCATGACCTCGTCCTCCTCACCGGGTATCAGCCTGATGCAGGAAGGCATCTCTTATATTGCCGGTGCTGAATTACCATGTTTGATCGTTAATGTAAACAGGGCCGGCCCCGGACTCGGAACTATCCAGCCTGGGCAGGGAGATTATTTTCAATCTGTAAAAGGCGGCGGTCATGGTGATTATAAAATGATCGTACTGGCACCGGCTTCTGTGCAGGAGATGGCTGATTTTGTTTATCTCGGGTTTGACCTCGCAGATAAATATCGTAACCCTGTGCTGATGTTATCTGACGGGGCAATCGGACAGATGATGGAGAAAGTACAGTTCAAACCATATACAAGGCCTGCAGTTGATAAGTCATGGGCCACTACCGGCAAACCAAAGACCCGTAACAGGAATTATATCACATCCTTGTTTATTCAGCCGGAAAGAATGGAGCAACATAACCTGAAACTGGAAGAAAAATTCAAAAAGATAAGAGAGAATGAAGTGCGGTTTGAAGAGATCAATACTGCTGATGCGGAATATCTTTTTGTTGCCTATGGATTGAGTGCAAGAATTTGTCAGAAAGCAATGGACATTGCAAGAGAGAAAGGAATCAAGATCGGTTTGCTTCGTCCCATTACTTTATACCCTTACCCGTACAAGCGGCTGGAAGAACTGGCTGCACAAGTGAAAATGATGCTGAGTGTGGAACTCAACAGCGGACAGATGGTGGAAGATGTAAGGCTGGCAGTGAATGGTAAAGTGCCGGTTGAGTTTTACGGCAGAATGGGAGGGATGATGCCCACCCCGGAAGAAATTGTTCATCATTTAGAAACTTTAATACAGTATCATCATGCCAACTGAAGAACATGTATTGCCCGATACGGCGCTGGATGTAATAGCACCGGCCTGCCACGATGAGGAAGAATATGAAATGGTATACCACAAGCCCTCTACCATGGTGAATGTGGCTATGCACTATTGCCCGGGTTGTGCTCACAGTCTGGTGCACAAACTCATCATGGAAGTAGTGGAGGAAATGGATATACAGGAAAAAACCATTGGCATTGCACCGGTGGGCTGTTCTGTATTTGCGTATGAGTATATGGATATAGATATGCAGGAAGCGGCCCATGGCCGGGCCTGTGCAGTGGCAACAGGTATCAAAAAACTGATGCCGGATAAATATGTATTCACTTACCAGGGTGATGGGGACCTGGCAGCCATTGGTATTGCCGAAACATTGCATGCAATCAACCGCGGAGAAAATATCCTGATCGTATTTATGAATAACGCTGTGTATGGCATGACCAGCGGACAAATGGCGCCAACAACACTGGCAGGCATGCACACCACTACCAGTCCTGATGGAAGAGATGTAAGTTATTATGGAGCCCCCATCAAAGTATCAGAATTAATGGCGAACCTGCCCGGAGCATTTTATGTTACCCGCCAGGCAGTGAACAGCGCTAATGCAGTGCGGCGTACCAAGAAAGCATTGCAGAATGCATTTAAGTATCAGCAGTTGCACAAAGGCACCTGTTTGATAGAGATCATCGGTAACTGTCCTTCCAACTGGAAGATGACACCCGTGGAGGCATCAAAGTTTATTGATGAAGAAATGGTAAAAACATTTCCACTGGGAGATATTAAAGTGCCGAAAGGAGTTTGATTTAATAACGCCTTCGGCAAGCTCAGGCTGACATTTTTCTTGTCATGCTGAGTTTATCAAAGCAAGACAAGAAAAATGAACTAAAACAATTCTTCTTTAATTAACCAATGTGAGTATCATGAATGATTTCAAAAAACTGGAAGAACTCATAGTCGCCGGTTTCGGCGGACAGGGAGTATTATCATTGGGTATGACACTGGCTTATGCCGGCATGGTGGAAGGAAAAGAAATTTCCTGGATGCCATCGTATGGACCGGAGATGCGGGGTGGTACAGCTAATTGTATTACCATTATATCAGAGAAAAAGATCAGCTCACCCATCATTTCTTTATTTGATTCAGCCATTGTGCTGAACCAGCCATCAATGGATAAGTTTGCACCCCGGGTAAAACCAGGAGGATTGCTGTTGTATGAATCTGGTAATATCTTTAAACCAAGTACAAGAACGGATATAGAGATCATTGGTATACCAGCCAGTACCGAAGCATTATTGATGAAGAATGCAAAGATCATGAACATGATCATCCTCGGCGCTTATTTGCAATTGAAGCCGGTGGTAAAAATTGATTCCATCCTCGAAGCATTGAAGAAAGTATTGCCGGAAAAATATCATCACCTGCTTGACATCAATAAACAGGCATTGGAAAAAGGCAAAGCATTGGTGGTGCAACAGAAAGAACCGGTAATGTAATGTTGGATTATCTTTGACCGGTCAAATACCTGCAGATACATGAAACCAGAAGAAATAGCGCAGCTGCGCAAAGATTATACATTGCATACGTTGAATGAAGATGAGGTGGATCCGTCACCCCTTGCACAGTTTCAGCGCTGGTGGAACGATGCAGAAAAATCACAGATCGATGAGATGAATGCTATGACCCTGGCCACTACCGGTCATGATGGTATGCCGGAAGCCCGTACAGTATTACTGAAAGCGTTTGATGAAAAGGGTTTTGTATTCTTTACCAATTACAACAGTGCCAAGAGTCAGCAACTGGATTTTAATGCCAATTGCTGTTTATTATTTTTCTGGAAAGAACTGGAACGACAAGTTCGCATTAATGGGATAGCAGAAAAAATTTCAGTCAAAGAAAGCATCGACTATTTCGACAGCCGCCCGGATGGGAGTAAGATCGGTGCATGGGCATCGCCACAAAGTGTGGTTGTAGCCGGCAAGACCTGGCTCAAAGAAACATTTGAATATTATGCGGAGCGTTTCAAACATGGCAAAATTCCCAAACCCCCGCATTGGGGTGGTTACCGGGTGAAGCCCACCAAAATTGAATTCTGGCAGGGACGCCCCAGCCGCATGCACGACAGGATCTTATACACTCCGGTAGCAGATAGTGCAGAGGGTCAATGGAAAACAGAAAGACTGGCTCCATAAACAATACAGTACTAAGCGTTCCCCTTATTTTTTATATTTTTATAAGCTGGCAACATTTTCCGGTTGGGTGAAAATGATTGTACTATCAACTCAATATGCGTTTCATGCGGAGCCTTTTTTTATTCATCACTACCTGTTTTGCTTTTATGCAATGCCAGAAGGAAGTGAATTCTGCACAGGTAACTGTGCTGCCTTTTGAAGCAGTACCTGTAACCACACCTGTTCTCCCGGGTACCATTGATGAAGCCTCCGGTATTGCTGACAGTAAGGGCAACACCGGTTTTATCTGGGTGCAACAGGATGGAGGCAATCCGCCGGAGTTATTCCTGCTTTCTTATACCGGCACTGTACAGAAAAAAATTCCGGTAAAAGGAGTGACCAACCGCGACTGGGAAGATATGGCCGTGGGCAATGGCCCGGTGGCCGGCACCAATTATGTGTACCTTGCTGAAACAGGGGATAACAGTGCTTCTTATACCAATTATGCCATCTATCGATTTGCAGAACCTACCTTAACAACCGATACCGTCTTTAATACAGATAAAATAGTATTCCAATATCCCGATGGTTCACATGATGCAGAAGCGATGCTGCTTGATAACAGTACAAAAGATATTTACCTCATAAGTAAAAGAGATAGTGCTTCCCGTATCTATAAATTACCCTATCCGCAAAGCACCACTACCACCATGATCGCCACCCTGGTGGGTGAAATGCCTTTTACAGGAGTTTCAGCTGCTGCCGCTTCTCCCGATGGAAAAGAGTTGCTGGTAAAAACCTATACCAATGTCTATTACTGGAAAAGGAATGCCGGTGAAACAATTGGAGCAGCATTGCTGCGTACACCCCTGGCTTTAGGATATATGCTGGAGCCACAGGGCGAAGCAATTTGTTTTAAAAACGATAATACAGCCTTTCTTACCCTGAGTGAAAAACCATTCTTTGCCACTTCTGTAACGCTTAATCTATACCGCCGAAAATAAAATTACCGGTTGCAGGAGATCTCATTCAGAATAACGACAACTGCCTTTCATCTTTTATGATCATTCGCCGTTTCGGTTTTGCAGCAGTTGTTACTGCAATACCCTCAATGCAAAAAACAGGCGAGGCCTCATAGCGGCTGGCCACTACGATCTTTGTACTACCCGCATGCTGGTTGAACAATGCCTCCACCAGTTCCGGCTTATTATTGTTTTTAGATAGATGCGATAAGATGAGCAACCGCAGATCAGCTGATTGATACTGCTGAAATAATTCCAACGCCTGTGTATTGGATAAATGCCCTTCATCGCTGCTGATCCTTTTTTGCAAATGATAAGGATAGTTACCATTGCGCAGCATGTCATCACAATAATTGGATTCAAGAAAAACAGCATGGCACTGGCTGAAATATTTTATTACCCGTTTGCAGGCATAACCAATATCGGTGATGACACCTACATTCACCCCATGACCAGCAACCATAAAACTGTGCGGATCGGCTGCATCGTGACTTTTTTTGAAAGGGGTGATGGCCAGGTTTCCGATTGTAATGGGTTTGGCATCTTTAAAAGAATTGACCAGTTGCGGTTCAACAGGCATATTACTCCTTACCAAAGTGCTGTCGGTGATATAAACAGGAAGCTGGTATTTTTTAGAAATACCGGCCAGCCCGGTAATATGATCGGCATGTTCATGTGAAATAAAAATAGCTTTCACTCTTTCCATCGACAGCTCCAGTTGTTTCATCCGCCTTTCTGTTTCCCGGCAACTCAGCCCGGCATCAATTAAAACTGCTTCATTGTTATTGCCGATATAATAACAGTTGGCATTACTGCCGGAATTGAGGGAAGTGATATAGAGTGACATGAACGGTAAAAATAGGAAGGAATAAGTTGCTCCCGGCCCGCAGATGAAAGATTTGTTGAAATACCGGGACTGTAACAGGGTTCATCTTTTCTTAATACATTTAATCAGCAAATTGAAATGGAAATAAACATTGCTATATTAATGGCTGATCTTTCCGGCTACACCGCCATGACAGAGATACATGGTGCTGAGTCCGCCGCTGCTATGGTAGACAGGTATCTTACCCTGGTTAATAAGTCCCTGGTGGGTGACAGCCACCTGCATGAACGGATAGGAGACCAGGTGGTTATTATTTCTTCCCAGGCAGAACAACTGGCTTACACTGCTACTTTTCTGTTTGAATTCGCTCATGAACAGGAAGATTTTTTACCCCTGCATGCAGCCCTTCACTATGGCCCGGTGGTAAAAAAGGATAATGCTTATTTCGGTTCCACTATCAATACGGCAGCCCGCATTATGTCGGCCGCCGATAAAGGCAAAATACTTTGTTCAGCAGATTTCCTGGACCAGCTTCCGCAGGGGCACAGCTTTGCAGTAAAGAAAATCGGGTTACACCAGTTTAAAAACCTGCTGCAACAGGTTGACTTATTTGAACTCGATTGTTGTATAACAAATCTCTCCAAAACATTTGTGATTGACCCGGTATGTCACATGCTCCTTAAATCACCGGCAACTTCTCTACAGTTAAAACATGATGATACAATACATTATTTCTGCTCGGAAAAATGCAGGGCCTTGTATAAAAAACTATATATGGCTGATGAAACGTAACTGCGCTAGAGAATTTTTTCTATTCTTCCCGTAATAAATATTTATATTTAGTTGAAGTACCTGAAGGAAACGAACAAAACCAACCAACATGAGCCTCCATCCTTCCACTCCTTCGGGCACTGCCCCTGATCAGGTTATAGCCAATGAACCCGTTAATTTATCCAGGCTTTTTTCTTTAGATGTGTTGCGTGGTATTGCGCTGCTGGGTATTCTTGTCATCAGCATCTGGGAATTTGGCGGCTTTACCAGCAATGAGCAAACCTTTTTCCGGCAGGGAACACATGGTGGCAATTACAAATTACTCAGCATCGTTTCCATCTTATTCGAAGGAAAGATGCGGGCTCTCTTTGCACTGGTCTTTGGTGCCGGTATTATTTTATTTATGCAGAAAAAAGAACACCCGGTACCGCTGGCTGCACCTGATGCCTACATACGCAGGCAGATCTGGCTTATCATCTTTGGGGTGTTCAATGCATTTGTATTGCTGTGGCCCGGGGATATTTTATTCCAGTATGGCGTAGTTGGAATTTTATTATTTGCTTTCTGGCGAATGCCGGCAAGGGGGTTATTGATCGCTGCCATCCTGTGTACACTGATTTATTGCGGCAAACAATACTGGAATTATGCGGATGATAAGAAAGGGTATAAAAAATTCCTCGCTGTTACAGCAGTGGAAAAGAAATTCAAACAGGACAGCACGGTCCGGGCAAAAAAAGACAGTTTCGACAGAACAAAAGATACGGTCTTGCTAAAAGACACACTGGCGAAAAATAAGTTAATGGATTCGCTGGCCCGCAAGAATGATACACTGACAAAAAAACAGGCAGGAGAAAAAGGCATGTGGGAAGGTATGATCAAAGACCTGAAATATGATTCCTCCAAAACAGTTGCGGAGAACAAAGCCATCCGGGCCTCTTACGGCAAAGTATGGAAACACCTGATGCAACGGTCGCAAAACAAAGAATCAAACTGGTTGTATCGTACCGGGGTTTGGGATATCAGCTCCATGATGCTGCTCGGCATGGCCTTACTTGGTTTTGGTTTTTTCAATCATCGCATGGCTTCTTCCAGGTATGTGCTTATTGCAGTGTTAGCTCTCGCCATTGGTTTTACACTGGCCTGGTTCCGGATTCATTTTCAGAGTATAAAACTGGCGGACTATGCCCGGTATATTGAAAAATACCCCGTTCCTTTTAACCAGTTCTTCCCCATCGAAAGAATGTTGCTGGCCACCGGCTATGCATCCCTCGTTATGTTATTGTTGCGCAGTAAATTCCTGAACTGGCTTTGGCAGGCACTGGCCGCAACAGGTAAAATGGCTTTGACCAATTACATCATGCAAACCATCATCTGCACTTTCTTTTTCTATGGGTATGGATTTGGTTATTTCGGCAGGTTGCAGCAGTGGCAATTGTATTTTATGGTAGCAGAGATAGCCCTGGTGCAAATAGTCTTCTCTGTTTTCTGGCTCCGTTATTTTACCATGGGTCCGCTGGAGTGGTTATGGCGGTGTTTGATATACCGCAAATGGCTGCCCTGGAAAATAAAAGAACCCCATGCTATAACCGATTCACCAGCTCTCTGATTTTTACAACCATTAAACCATTTATATGGATCAGCATAATTCTTCCGGCACACCACAATCATTAGTTATTCCAATGCAGGGTACTGCTGGTGCCGGTGAACAATCAACGGTCAGGCCAGTCACCAGGGCCGAACGTATTAAAAGTATTGATACGATCCGTGGGGTGGCTTTGTTGGGAATATTGATGATGAACATTCCGGGCTTTGGTATCAACTGGGATTTCTGGAATTCCATTCTCACCGGGCCCAGGGCAGGAAAAGATTATTATACGTTTGCTATTGTGTTTGTTTTTTTTGAAGGAACCATGCGGGGATTGTTTTCCATGTTATTTGGAGCCGGGATGGTGTTGTTTATGCAAAACAAGCATGAGTTACCCGGCCGTCCTACGGTAGCAGAATATTATTACCGGCGTTTATTATGGCTGGTGCTGTTTGGGGTCATCAATGCATTTGTATTGTTATGGCCGGGCGATATTTTATTTTTTTACGGGCTATGCGGTATGTTATTATTTGCATTCAGAAAATTGTCACCCAAGTGGCTGGTAGTAATAGCGCTGACCTGTGTGGCTTTCGGGATGGTAAAAAAACAATGGGACTGGAATGAAACCCGGGAGAAAAGAGAATCTTATACTGAAGCGATGGCAGCAAAGAAAGAAAAAAAAGAGCTGACCCCGGAACAACAGGGCGCCATCAAAATGTGGACAGAGATGGAGAAAAGTCAGAAGCCTGACACTGCCATTACCAATGAAAATCTCCGCAAAATGCAGTCCGGTTATGGCACCATCTTTACTTATTTCATTCCCCGCAATGCCGGTGGTGAAATATGGTATATGTATAATGAAGTGTGGGATCTGCTGGTCATGATGTTTTTGGGTATGGCCTTATACCTTTGGGGGTTTTTCTCCAATCGATTGCGAACCTCCACTTATATGATGTGGTTGCTTATCGGCTATGGCATTGGTGTGCCCATTGCCTGGGCTATATTCGACAAAGGCTTTATGAGCTTTGGAAGGATGGGCCTGTATGCCGATAGCTGGAGTTCATCGCATATGGTATTTGCAGAGTTTCGCCGTATCCTCATTACCATCGGGCATGCGAGTTTGGTCATGCTCATATTCCGCAGTGGCATCATTCCGTGGCTGATGAGGGCACTGGCCAATGTGGGACAGATGGCTTTTACCAATTACCTGATGCAATCTATTCTCTGTACATTATTCTTCTATGGTTATGGATTAGGGTATTACAACAAACTAAAATTTCACCAGCTCTATTATGTGGTATTTGCGGTATGGATATTCCAGCTTATTTTTTCAAGTATCTGGTTACGGTACTTCCGCTTTGGCCCGTTTGAATGGTTGTGGCGTTCACTGACCTATTGGAAAAAACAACCGATGAAATTATAATTAATGGTTGCTGCAAACTGACACGAATGAACACTGATTGAGTGTAATGCAGTCATCAGTTGTCAAACTTATTAATGTCTGCAGGAAGGAAATCATAAGGTGTTTCTTTACACTATCAACAGCAAAACAAAAAGGCTGTTTCAAAAACACCAATCATTGTCATATTGAGCAAAGTCGAAATATGACAATGACTGGTAAACAAATTTGTACGCATTTCGATAAACTCAATGTGACAAATTTGTTTGTTTTTTGAAACAGCCTCTCCGAATTATATACTATTCATTACATCCTGTTGCTTACAGCAATTACTTGGCAGGGGTGGTGGTCACATTCATATCCCTGACGCAAACATATTTTCCGTCACGTTTTTGAAAGAATGACATATAATATCCTTTCTCCACTTCTGCACCTGCAGGATTAATAGTGGTCCAGGAACCAATTTCTGTAGCTGAATTGCCTTCTGCAAAAAGGTCCACTACTTTATAGACACTGGTGTTACCGGTGGTGTCGCTGGCCAGGCGCTTGGCAATTTTTTCTTTGATAGCGGCAGCTCCCGAAAGAGGCGCTTCATTCCGGCTATAACTAACGGCATCCTGGCTGTAATAGGCCACTACTCCATCAGCATCTTTGGCTTTTTCTGCAGCAGCATAGGCATCTTCCAGGGCCTGGATCTCGACTTTTAGTTTATCCATGTCAATAGGTTTGGCTTCTTCTGCTGGTGTAGTACAGGCAGAAAAAAACAAGGCAGAAAGTCCGGACAGTGCTACGATTAGAAACTTACTTTTCATAAAAAAAAATTTTGGTTGGTTAAGAGATATGGTAAGGTAGTCTTTTTCTTAACCATGGCCGGAATGTTGTTTCCGGCAGGGCTTTTATTATACACAGGTCTGTATAGGGAAGAACAGAGAGTTTACTGTTGCCGGGGATGGCATAAAGTGAAAAGAAATCATTAAAACAATAACGCAAGTTCGCCTCTGCTCCTTACCGAAAAAATTGACAGCAGTCATTCTCCGCTATGAACATCCTCATTGTTTTCAGCCCTTTGGAAAGTTATATTTGAAGAGAAGGAAAATAATTAATCACTCATAAAATAACGGGTATGAAAAACACTTCAAAGATCCTCATTGCGCTGGGAGCCGGATTAGCTATCGGTGGTCTCATGGGTGTATTATTTGCACCAGATAAAGGAGAGAACACCCGTCATAAAATTGCGGAAAACGGTAAAAAATTAAAAGATCAGTTTACCCGCAAAGTAAAACTGGGCAAAAACAAAATGGAAGAACAAATGGCCCGGATCAATGGCGAGCTCGACGAAGTAATCTGACAGATATTGTAACTTTAAGACATGTCAGAAGAGTTTAACAAAGTAGAGTCGATGATCGAACAGCTCAAAGCGTATGCTAATACCAGGGTATCGCAGGTAAAGTTATCCATGGCGGAAAAAGTGTCAAAGCTAGCCGCTGAAATGATAGCTATGCTGATGGCGGCCCTGGTATTCTTTTTATTCCTGGTAATACTCAGCATCGCAGCCGCCATCTTCATCGGGCAATGGCTGGAGAATATGTGGCTGGGGTTTGTGATTGTAGCCGGGGTTATACTGGTGGTGGGGTTGATCTTATGGTTGTCCAGAGACCGCCTGCTGCGCATACCCATTATGAACAAACTGATAGAAGCCTTATTTGAACCGGAAGAAGACGATGAAAAAAATTAAACATATAAAAGATATACAGGAAGAAAAGATGCGGCTCCGCATACAACAGCTGGAGCAGGAAAAAAACCTGCAGCAAAACTGGAACGAGACCAAGCTGGAATTGCGCCCCGGTACCTTGCTGCGCAACCAGATGGCAGCCTCTTCCACGGGCAAAGAAGGTGAGAACACTTTATTTACTGGGCTGGTAAGTCTCGGGGCTGGTTACCTTACCCGACGCTTCACCGGGCTGGCAGGACAAAAGATCGAAAACACCGTGCAGATGGGTATTGAAAAACTGGCCAACCGCATGCAGGCTGCCCTGAAG
>Ga0209063_1001208_pt1 | contig 13807 bp, 11 predicted proteins | sample KloWWTmeKNB19Kit_FD_187177 | JGI IMG/M metagenome (GOLD analysis project Ga0209063, IMG submission 187177) | Active sludge microbial communities from Klosterneuburg, Austria, studying microevolution and ecology of nitrifiers - Klosterneuburg... | ecosystem: Engineered > WWTP > Aerobic digester >...
CGATGGTGGCAAGAGCATCGCTTGACTCGGGTCGTAGTCCTTGAACACGACTTTTCTTTGTGAAGCCATGCCCGAAGGTCGATCACCCAAAACGAGTTGTCAAGATCAACTTCCAACGGCTTTTCAACAAAATGAAAAGGGCTGCCTCTTTTGAGACAGCCCCTTTTCATTAACGTAATTCAGTGATCACTTCACTACCTGAAATGCTTTCGCAGCACCTAGTCCTTCAGCCGTACGCAATGCATAACGGTAAAGGCCGGCGCGTAGACCTGCAACGTCCAGAATTATTTGTGTGGTACCGTTCGCAATGTTTTTTTGCATCACGCTGCGCCCTGTTACATCATACACTTCCAAGGTTGCGCTGGTGCGTAGATCCGAGAACGGAATAGTGATCCGGTCATTCGCAGGAACCGGGTACGCTTGACCCAAAGTAGAGGCGAGCAACGCATCGAATTCCTCAACACTCACAATACCATAGAACCAATCGTGGCTCAAAGCAACCATGCTATGCGCTACATCCGCATTGGACATTTGCTCTGGACCAACACCGAAATAGACCACCTTGTAGTCCGTGGTCTCACAACGCAGCCCACCGATCAAATTGGTGTTCGTATTATAATGAAGGATACCGACCGCTGGCGCGATCGGAGTGATCTGGTCAGGATAAGTATTGGTTCCGAAAACCGCTGCAATGCTGCTGTTCGGAACGTCTCCAAAAACAAGATCACCATCGATGAAATTCACAAGGTTCTGAGCTGTACTTCCGTCTGCCACATAGGTTGCATGCATGTAATCCGAATAGAACGACTGCGTTGCAGCAGTGCCATAAGACCCGGTTGCACCACTTTGATCCCATCCAATATCCTGGCCTGCGATCATTACATCGCTGCCCGCAGCCATAAGCGCCGATAGCGCTGCAACTTCATCGTCCGTTAGTGATGGGAATGTCCAACTAATGTTCATATAAAAATTATTCACTCCAGTTAGCGCACCCTCGCTAGCAAAATTCAAGAATTTGTCCTTGGCTACTGCTGCATAGGCGGTATTGCCAGCTTGCATCAGTCCATCGGTGTAGATAGGTTCCCATTGTTCTGCTCCATTGTGTGTTACCACAAGATCAGTGATACCGCTGATCACATTGAAGGCCCTTTCCAACACTGGTGCTTCCGGATTGGACGAAGATGCTACTGAAAGTAGATAGATGCCCACACCAGGTGTAGCATCCGGAGTTATCGAGACATCCATATTAAGGTCATCTCCAGCCGCAACTTGTGCAGTATTAGGACTCGTCACCGCTGAGCCGTTCACTTGTAGCTCACTGCTCCAACCTGAAGGTGCACCCGTGCTGGTAAGCGTAACAATGTAGTCCTCAGTAGCACCTAATAGGTTCGTGAACACTGTGTTGACCGTGGCTGGTGTACCAGTTGGCACACCAACATAAACAGGGGCACTCTCCGCAAATTCACCAATAACGAGTGTTGTTCCTCCATCAGCAGCAATGTCACTGGTCTGGTATACCTCGCTGTGATCTTCGCTCACGAAAGCAACGACCCTACAGTTCGCAATATTCCAAGCCGCTGGAATCGTCATGGTATAGCTGCGAGTTATCGAGCTACCCATTGTCGGGTTCGGCACCATATCTCCCCACGTATCCGTAGCATATCCCCTAAGCACATGAACGTGATCATAGTTATCATGATCTCCGGACGGGCCATAATCTATTTGCGGGCCGTCCAAATGATCTTCCTTTACCAATACGCTAATGTAATCGTCGCCCGTAGGGCTGTCGGCTGTGTAATAGAGCTCAACGTTCACGGTAAGTTCATTGGTACCTGCGTCATAGCTGCTTTCAACGCCTAGGTTCACAGGACTTGGCAATGCTAACATTTCAGCAACAGCACCTTCCCATGCACCACGCCCAAGATCATCTTCGCCACCGAAGATATGACGATTGATAACACCAGAGGGATATCCGCCGATCGTGAAATACGCATCGATCGCCGTTCCTTCCGGCGTGCGAAAATCCGGCTGACCTGCTCCAGGTACAGCATAACCGCCGGCATGGACACCAACAACGGCGATCTTCGTTCCATGCATGGCCTCCAATGAAGCCATGATCACATGGCCTTCCGGGCAATAGCCACAGAGGATCCCAGTGAAGTCTTCCAACAAAGCCGATCGGTTCTGTGGGGTTTGTGTTACCAACGACTGCCCAATAAGGACCGTTGGTAACAATGCTAAGAGAGTAGTTATCTTTTTCATAGAGGTTCGGTTAAAAAGGTCCGTGAAGGTATTGAACCATTCATCCCGTTAGTTCACGGGATAACAGCTTTCTTGGAGGGCTACCGTAAGCCAGTATCTATTTCATTCGTAGAAATTTCATGAAACGAATCCTACTAGCTGATCATCAGTCGATCAATCAACAAATATTCATTACCCAGGGATAATTTGATCCATAGGATCAACGCTCTTTCCACACAACTTCCATTACGGTCTGTCCAACGGCTTTCAATGTTGTGCGATCGATCACATCCATATTGTCATCGTGTGTATGCCAATGCGGAGCGAAGGCCTGTGTCGCTGGATCGTATTGGATGATGTCGATGGTCGGTATCCGTAGAACTTTGTTGATCGGAATATGATCATCGATCCCTACGAAATACTTCGTTTCGCGGATGAATCGATCTCCGTACCCCAAAGTCGCTGCTGTCTTCCATACTTTATGCACTACCTGACCTGCGTATTGCATGCTTAATGCTTCTTGGTAGAACAATGCATCGCGGCCACCCGCCATATCCAAAAGGATCCCAAAGCGAGCCTTATAGCCTGCTACGTGAGGGTTCTTAACGAAGTATTGCGAGCCAAGGCACCACGTATCCATGCTACTCTCATCCATCGCCATTGCGCCACTCGGCTGACCATGGTCCTCCACATCCGTAAAAAGAATATCCACCCCCAAAAGCTCATTGGAAGCAGCCAAATGACGCGCGACCTCCAAGAGGATCCCTACTCCACTTCCTGCATCATTCGCACCATCGATCGGTTCGTTCTTTCGTTCACTATCCTTATCCGCAAAAGGTCTGGTATCCCAATGGGCGAGCAATAGGATCCGATCCTTCATTTCCGGCCGCCAGACTCCAATTATGTTACGTAACGGGATCTTAGCGCCCGTATAAATTGTAACCGTACCCGTCTGTTCAGTAACAGCCGCGCCGTAGCTCTTCAGCTTGGCAACCATCCAATCGCCGCATGCTGTGTGCGGCGCAGTACCCGGTATGCGAGGTCCGAAATCGACCTGCTTCTTCACAAATGCATATGCACTGTCGGGATCGAACAACGGTGTTGGAGGTACAGAAGTAACTTGGTCTTTGACCAGTGGAACGGTTGTCTCCGGCTCATCAGGTGTACATGAACTAAAAAGCATGATCAAGGCCAGACCGGATCCTAATGCAATTCGCTGCATTCCACCTAATTCATGCATCCGGTTCATGCTCGCTCCCATACTGTTCCTTCTTTGGTGTCTTTTAATACAATGCCGAGGGAGATCAACTGATCCCGGATCCGATCACTTGTAGCAAAATCCTTATTGGCTTTTGCTGTCGCGCGCATCCGAATGAACTCTTGAACAAGCCCATCCAAGGTTGCGTCGTCGTTGATCATTTCTCCTTCGCTTCGCAAACCAAGTACGTCGAACACCATGGTATTGAAAAGCTGTTTCAGACGATCAAGTGCATCCGAATTCAATGACTGCTTACCATCGTTGACGCTATTGATCAACCGCACACCCTCGAACAGCGTTGCGATCAGTACCGGCGTATTCAGATCATCATGCATTGCAGCGTGGCAGCTGGTTTCCAAGGCATCAACTTCGTCATCACCCGCACCGTTCACGGCCTTTAACTTACTTAGTGTGGTCATGGCGGACATTAACCGCGCTAACCCTTTTTCTGCGGCTTGCAATGCTGCATTACTGAAATCCAATGTGCCAGCATAGTGACTTTGCAGCATGAAGAAACGCACCGTCATTGGGCTATAGCCTTGATCCAACAACTTGTGGTTGCCTGTTACCAACTCCTCCGGAGTAAAGCCGTTGCCTTCGCTTTTGGCCATCTTGCGGCCATTCACTGTAAGCATATTGGTATGCATCCAATACCGGACAGGCACCTGCCCATCTGCAGCGATGCTCTGTGCGATCTCACATTCGTGATGCGGGAACTTCAGATCCATTCCGCCACCATGAATATCGAATGTCAGGCCCAAGTATTTCGTACTCATGGCACTGCATTCCAAATGCCAACCAGGAAAGCCTTCACTCCATGGGCTAGGCCATTTCATAAGGTGGGTCGCATCCGCCTTTTTCCATATGGCAAAATCCAATGGACTGCGTTTCTCGTCTTGTCCTTCCGTTTCTCGCGTGTTCGCTATCAGGTCCTCTGTCTTTCGACCACTTAACTCACCATATGCATTGGTCGTGCTGTACTTCTCAACATCGAAATACACACTTCCGTTCGCCTCATACGCATTGCCACTCGCCAAGATCCGTTTCACCATTTCGATCTGCTCTATCAAATGACCTGTCGCGGTTGGCTCAATGCTCGGCCTACGAATATTGAACAGTTGCATTACATCATGGAAGCCATTCGTGTATTTCTGGACGATCTCCATGGGCTCCAGTTGCTCTAGCCGCGCACGTTTCGCGATCTTATCCTCGCCATGATCCACATCATCCACCAAGTGGCCTACATCGGTGATATTGCGCACGTAGCGCACAGTGTAGCCCATATAAATGAGCCACCGAAAGAGTACATCAAAAGCCAGAAAGGTGCGTACATTTCCGAGGTGTGCATCACTGTATACTGTTGGTCCGCAGACATACAGTCCAACATGGTTGGGACGTATCGGTACGAATTCCTCCTTCTTTCGAGAGAGTGTATTGGTAAGGTACAAAGGGCCTTTGCGCAGATCGGTCATCGGGCTGCGAAGGTATTGACTGATCCGATCAGAAGAAGCCCTTTGATCACTTCATACTCTTCAAGTACCTGTACAGTTCACTTTCTGTTGAAAGAATAACCGTGCTTTGGGTATCAATGGACTTCTCCAATACTTCCAAGCTCTTAAGGAAACCATATAGATCGCGGGAAGCGGATGTTCGGTCATAAGCACGGGCATAAATTGCCGCAGCGGAGCTATCCGCACGACCACGAATGCGTTCCGCTTGCATGATCGCTTCGGACTGGATCTTTGCCAGATCGCGCTCCTTATCGCCTTCGATCTTACGAGCCTCACCTTGTCCTTCACTTCGGAATTGATCCGCAATTCTATTACGCTCACTTATCATACGCTCGTATACGCGCTGTCGCACATCCTCCACGTAGTTCATGCGCTTGAACCTGAAATCCAATATGCGTATTCCTAGGTCACTCGTACGTTCATTGGCCTTCTTGAGGATCAGCGCCTCTATGTCCCCTCTGCCTACATTGATGCTATCCAGTATCTCAAGCTCTTGCATGTAGCTCTCAACCACCTCTGGCGTACGGTTGCTGCTGCGCACCAGGTCGATCAATTCATGGTTCGCTACCGCATTCCGTGTTTCTCCGTCCAGAATATCATCCAATCGGGATTGTCCGGAACGTTCATCGCGCAAGCGGATGAAGAATTGCAAGGGATCCGTGATCTCCCATCGAGCATAGGTATCCACCAAAAGGAACTTCTTGTCCTTGGTAGGCACTTGATTCACATCACCATCCCATTCCAAATAACGCTTATCGAAAAATTGCACTTTCTGGATGAAAGGCGTTTTGAAGTGCATGCCGGGGTCAGTACGAGGCACTCCAACAGGTCTGCCGAATTGCGTTACAATGGCCTGTTGGGTCTCGTCCAGAATGAATGTAGCGCTGTAAGTAGCTGCCAAAGCCAGCAGAATGACAACAAGAATGATGATATTACGGATGCCCATCTTCATTTTGCTGTGTTCAGGTCACCCATGTTCAACAGTGGTAGCACATTGTTACTTTTCTCATCCACAATGATCTTGTTCCCGACCTTGGGAAGCACTCGTTCCAATGTTTCCAGGTACAATCGCTTCCGAGTGATCTCCGGGGCCTTAATGAACTCACTGTAAACAGCAAGGAAACGATCCGCCTCGCCTGATGCGCCGTTCACCCGATTGAGCGCATATGCCTCCGCTAATTGCACGGTTTCCATGGCTTCACCTCTTGCTCTGGGTATTACCATGTTGTACTTACTTTCCGCCTGATTGATCAATGTGCTCCGTTCCTGTTGCGCTTCATTGACCGCATTGAAGCTCGGCTTCACGAGTTCAGGCGGATTCACATCCTGTAGAACCACCTGGTCCACACGGATCCCATTCTCATATTCGTCGCACATTTCCTGTAAGCGCATTTCTACACGGCTAGCAGCTTCTTGTCTCCCAACGGTAAGGATCTCATTCACCGTGCGGTCGCCAACGATCTTGCGCATCGCAGCTTCGCTCATATCCCTGAACGTCATTTCGGAGTTGCGGACACGGAACAGGTATTTATAACTATCCACTATCCGATATTGAACCACCCATTCCACATCGGCCAAGTTGAGGTCTCCGGTCAACATGCTGCTTTCATCACTGAAATCACCTTCTTCGTATCTTGAATTAACCCCGGACGAGCTGGTGCGAAAACCGAATTCTTGTTTCAGTTGCCGTTGCACGGGGATCTTAAATAAGGATTCAATTCCCCATGGCATTATGAAATTGAGGCCGGGTTGCAAAGTCCGCGAATACTTCCCCAAGGAGAGTACCACACCCTCTTCTTCCGGGCCAATGGTCTTGACCGCAGTTAGCAACGTCAGAAGGACAACGGCCGCGATCAATACGCGGCGCAGATTATTGCGCAATAATTCCAAAATGTATCTGACCCGGTCCTCCATCTCTTCCATATTCATTGAACTCAGCGTAGATAGGCGCACCGTTCGGCGGTAAGGTACGGTTCTACTACAGAGAAGCCCGCTCTAGATGTTGAGCGGGCTTCTCTGTAGTCGATCGTTAACCGATTATCATGTTACTGAATATCGTCATCGGTGATCATCGCATCACCAGCATATCGTCCTCCTTTGAACACTTGGATACGGGTCAGGATCCCGTCGGAGTCATATGTATACCGTTTACCATCAGACAATCTACCCTTGCGGAACTCTCCTTGCTGCGAGATCTTGAGCTGTCTGTTGTAAAGCGTATTGTATCCGTTTTCGTTGAAGCGCACCGCGTTAGGTTTTTCCTCTGCTGTAACCGCAGGTGCTATTGGCGCTGTCGCGTCCACTTTTACTTCTTCAGCCTTAGGTGCGGACTTGATGTATTTGCTATTGGCTTCGTTGATCACACCGTTATTGAACTCGGCGATCTGTTGAATTTCACCATTCTCCGAATAGCGCTTCAGGAATCCATCTTCTCGGCCTTCTCTTACGTTCACATGAACCGCCAGCTTACCATTATCGTGGTAATACTTCTGCTCACCATCACGAAGCCCTTGGTCATTGAAGACAAAATCCTGTGCCAATTTCCCATTGGGATGGTACCGAAGAAATTTCCCGGTGTTCCGGTCCAGATCCCATGCTCCTTGTTCCTCAACCTTCCCATTTGGGTAATAGGTCTTGTATTCACCACGCGGCCTGCCCATCTGGTAGGTGATCTCACTCATGGGTTTCCCATTGGGCCAATACCGGCGCCATACGCCGATCCGTTTGCTATTGGTATATGTACCTTCTTCAACCAATGCACCATCAGTATATCCTGGTTTTTCGGTCTCTGGGGCAATGAACCGCCAATGCCCCTGCTTTCGGCCCATTTCATCCACGCGGTTCAGGGTATCGATAGTAGAACCAGCACTAGCTTGAGCACAAGCCGAGTGTCCGAAGCTTAGCTGGACAATGCATATGACCGTTAGTAAGGAAAATAGGTATCGGTTCATCTGTGCTTCTTGTACGCACTGCGAAACGAAAAACACGCGAAAAGGTTACTTGATCCGGAATTTAGAGTACGCGTCCATTAAGCATTTACAACCCCAAAGCGGGTGCCGCATGGGTACTTATTCTCCCAGCTGCCGCCTCAAATTCAGCATCATATCATCCACCATCGACCTCAGGTCATATTGTGGTTCCCAACCCCAATCGGCCTTGGCAGCGCCGTCATCTATGCTTCGCGGCCAGCTATCCGCAATAGCTTGGCGACTATCTGGAACGTAACTTATTTCGAATGCAGGAATGTGACGCTTCACCTCCAACGCGATCTCCTTAGGGTCGAAGCTCACGCCAGACAAATTATAACTTGTTCGTTCCTTGATCTTTTCCGATGGGGCCTCCATGATGTCGATCGTGGCGCGAATGGCATCCGGCATGTACATCATTGGCAACGTAGTATCAGGGCCCAAAAAACTCGTGTATTTACCGGTCCTGATCGCTTCATGGAAAATGTGTACGGCATAATCCGTGGTACCCCCTCCAGGTGCGCTTTTCCAACCGATGAGTCCCGGATAACGGATACTTCGGACATCAATACCATAGCGTTTATGGTAATATGCACACCATTGCTCCCCACTTTGTTTGCTGATGCCATACACTGTACTCGGTTCGGCTATTGTGTGCTGAGGTGTCCCCTCTTTTGGTGTTGTGGGACCGAACACAGCAATACTACTCGGCCAATACACTTTCTTCAACTTGCCTTCACGTGCCAATTCCAAGATAATGAACAGGCTCTCCATGTTCAATTGCCAAGCGAACGCAGGGTCTTTTTCCGCCGTTGCACTTAGGAGTGCTGCCAACAGGTAAACATCAGTGATACCATACTTATCAATGACGCGCTCTATGCCACGGCGATCCATGGCATTTACCATCGCGAAGGGACCGGTCTGTGCCACTTGTGGCTCTTTTATGTCCGACGCAACTACGTTATCATCTCCGAATCGGGCGCGCAGCCCTTCAACCAGTTCAGTACCTATTTGGCCACTGGAGCCAATGACGAGAATACGTTTTGCGGACATCCTTCAAAGATATGGTGACGAAAGTAGCCATCTAAAGCAAGAATTCGTGTCTAAGGCAAGTGGTCTTCATTATCTTTGCCTAAGTTGAAAAAGCTACAAAATACCCTGTCAGCGGAAACCCTGAAACATCAGTTGGAATCAGAAGGCACGCCCCGCACTACCCTTTCCTTCTACCAGTATGTGCATTTGCCGGAACCGCAAACTCTGCGGAACGCGGTCTACGTGGAATGGAGTGCATTAGGTGTTTTGGGCAGGATCTACTTGGCGAACGAAGGGGTCAACGCGCAACTTAGCCTTCCCACCGAAAACCTGCAGGCTTTTCGTGCTGCGATCGATCAACGTAAGGAATTCAAGGATGTTCCATTCAAGATCGCGGTTGAGGACGAGGGCTATAGCTTTCTGAAACTCACGATCAAAGTGCGACCGAAATTGGTGGCCGATGGTTTAGCCGATGATGTCTTCGACACTACCAATGTTGGTGAACACCTCGATGCCAAGACCTTCAACCAAAAGATGGGGGAAGGCGCTACGGTGGTTGATATGCGCAACAACTACGAGGCGATGATCGGCCATTTCGAGGGTGCGTTGCTGCCCAAGAGCGACACCTTTCGTGGAGCATTGGAAGAAATGTTGGATTTGCTTAAGGACAAGAAGGACGAACCACTCCTTATGTATTGCACGGGAGGCATCCGCTGTGAAAAAGCCAGCGCTTGGTTCCGTCATCATGGATATACCAACGTCGGCCAACTGCACGGCGGTATCATCGACTATGCTCGGCAAGTAAAAGCGGAAGAGCTAACGAATAGATATAAAGGACAGAATTTTGTGTTCGACGGCCGACTGGCAGAACGCATTTCTGATGACGTTGTAAGCAACTGCATGCAGTGTGGCGTGCCGAACGACCGGATCACCAATTGCCAAATGGCCACGTGCAATCTATTATTGGTGCAATGTAAAATGTGTGCATCGGAATACGCGAATTGTTGCTCGCCAAGCTGTAGAGAAATACACTTACTTCCAGAAGACATACAACGCGAGTGGCGGAAGGGCCGCCCAAGCAAAAGTGCCAAGAGCAAGGCCATTACTGATCCGGAAGCGCTTAGGTCCCGGATCAAGAGGGAAGAGGAACTCTTAAGTAAGACAGGAACCCTACATCCTGAACTAAGAACTATCAGCGCCTTGATCAAGTAAAGTACCGAACTTACCGACCATAACGCCATTCAACGTAATGCCAATCTACCACACTCTCGGCAACATCCCGCACAAGCGGCACACTATTTTCAAAAGCCCGGAAGACAAGTTCTACTACGAGCAGCTATTCGGCACCGTTGGCTTCGATGGTATGAGCTCCTTGATGTACCACGTGCACCGCCCCACGCAGGTAAAGGAGATGAAGCCGCCACGCGACGTCAGCCCTAAGATCGCCGTGGAGAAGAACCTGCGCGCCTTACGGCTGAAAGGCTTTGAAGTGGCTCCCGTAGCCGACCACCTGGAAGCACGCAAGATCATACTGGTGAATAGCGATGTGGCCATCGGTCTGGCCGCACCTACGGCAAAGAAAGTGGACTACTTCTACAAGAACGCCGACTGCGACGAGATGCTCTTCATCCACAAGGGAAGCGGCCGCCTGCGCAGCACGTTCGGCACCTTGGATTTCAAGTACGGCGACTACTTGTTGATCCCGCGCGGGATCATCTATACGCTGGATTTCGATACAGAGGACAACCGCCTGTTGACACTGGAGAGTCATCAGCCGATGTACACGCCGAAGCGGTATCGCAACTGGTTCGGCCAGATGCTGGAAAGTGCTCCTTTCTGCGAGCGCGATATCCGTCGTCCGCATGGCTTGGAAACACATGATGAGATCGGCGATTTCCGTGTGTTGATCAAGAAACAGGGTGCTATGCACGAGTTCGTCTACGCCACGCACCCCTTCGATCTGGTGGGCTGGGACGGATACAACTACCCTTATGCCTTCAGCATTCACGACTTCGAGCCGCTGACCGGCCGCGTACACCAACCACCTCCCGTACACCAGACCTTCGAGAGCAGTGCGATGGTAGTCTGCAGCTTCTGCCCACGCCTGTACGATTACCATCCGTATGCCATCCCCGCGCCTTACAACCACAGCAACATCGATAGCGATGAAATGCTATACTACGTGGACGGCGATTTCATGAGCCGCAATGACATCGCCGCTGGGCACATCAGCCTGCACCCCGCAGGTGTCACCCACGGCCCGCACCCCGGTGCCATGGAGCGCAGCGTGGGTAAGAAAGAAACCGACGAACTCGCCGTGATGATCGACACCTTTAAACCGTTGATGGTGACCGAGGAGGCGATGAAGATCGATGACGGAAAATACTGGAAGAGCTGGTTGGAGTGAATGGAGGATCAGATGATCAGAAAATTAGACGATCAGAAAATTAGATGTTCAGACGATCAGCCGCGGATCACCGCTTCGCGCTCTCCAGGATGACCGATCATAAAATACAAACACCATGAGTATAGAAAGCAAAACGCCCACACTGGAAAAGATCGTTGAAGGAGCAGCAGACTTCCTCCCTCTACTCGGCACTGACTACATCGAACTGTACGTTGGTAACGCTAAGCAAAGCGCTCACTATTACAAAACCGCTTTTGGGTTCCAGAGCTTGGCTTATGCTGGATTGGAGACCGGAGTAAAGGATCGAACCAGTTATGTACTTGAGCAGGACAAGATCCGCCTGGTGCTTACTACTCCGATGACCAAGGACCATCCGATCAATGATCATTTGCGCATGCATGGTGATGGTGTGAAGGTGATCGCGCTTTGGGTGGATGATGCGCGCAAAGCGTTCGAGGAAACGACCAAACGCGGCGCAGTGCCGTTCATGGAGCCGACCGTTGAAAATGACAGCGATGGCGAAGTAGTGAAAAGTGGGATAAAACTATACGGCGATACCGTCCACATTTTCATTGAGCGCAAGAATTACAATGGCACTTTTCTGCCCGGGTTCAAACCTTGGAAGAGTTCCTATAATCCTACCAGCACCGGTATCAAATACGTGGACCACATGGTGGCGAACGTGGACTGGAACCAAATGAACAAGTGGGTGAAGTTCTACGAAGAAGTAATGGGCTTCGCGAACGTGCTCAGCTTTGATGACGATGATATCAGCACCGAATACAGCGCGCTGATGAGCAAGGTGATGAGCAACGGCAATGGCCGCATCAAATTCCCGATCAATGAACCTGCTAAAGGGAAAAAGAGAAGTCAGGTAGAAGAATATCTCGATTTCTACAACGGTGAAGGAGTGCAGCACATCGCAGTGGCGACGGATGATATCGTAAAGACCGTTCGCGACCTGATGAGCCGCGGTGTGGAGTTCTTGAAAGTGCCATCTTCCTATTACGAAGGCTTGTTGGACCGCGTAGGACCGATCGATGAAGATCTGGAGCCTTTAGCGGAACTTGGTATCCTTATTGATCGCGATGATGAAGGGTACCTCTTACAGCTCTTTACCAAACCGGTTGAAGACCGCCCCACAATGTTCTTCGAGATCATTCAACGCAAAGGCGCGAAGAGTTTTGGCAAGGGGAATTTTAAGGCGTTGTTCGAGGCTATTGAAAGGGAGCAGGAGTCGAGAGGGACGTTGTAGGTCTTCTAGGACGAAAAGCAATTGGCGTTACCATGGTAGCGGCTAAGATTTGAAGCTATCAAAATGGAACACAGTCTTGCAAGTAGAGTTTTCGGGAAAGAAATACATGAACTCGAGTATCAAGATCTGAAGACATTCTTCACTCAGGAAAGAAAGGAAAGTGATATTCTTGAGTTCAAATCATACGGCACCGACTATAAGAATAAAAGTCCGAAAGAGCACTTATCGACTGTACGTAAAACGATTTGTGCCTTTCTCAATTCCGACGGCGGACTGCTCGTTTGGGGCGCACCCGTAGGTTACAAGCCAGAAGGAGAAAAGGAGAAAGTTTTCAGAGGCGATTTGACCGCCGTTGATTCAGATTTAGGCGATGACCAGATGTCTGATGGAATTCTTCAGACAATTAGCCCCATGCCTCCGGGAATTCGGCATCAAAAACTTGTAGAAGGTACGAATCGGATTTATGTATTTGAGGTCAGGAAGAGCCCCTATGCTCCGCATCAACTCAATGGCACCTACTTTGCACGGTTCAATGTTCAAACTCATCCCGCACCACACTACTTGGTCGAGGCGCTGACGCGTCGAGTGACTTTTCCGGATATCGCAGCATACCTAGAGCTTATCTCGGTTCAAAGGACCCAAGAAAAGGTGATAGTTAGCTTCATAATCAAATGCGTGAACCATTCCAGACTCCAGAACGAAGAAAACATCTCAGTCTCTGCTATGATTAGCCACGGTTCATTCCCGGAAAGCAAATTTCGCAATTCAGTTGTAACCAATGGGGGCAGAACGGTTGTGGTTTCAAAAGCTGGTGGCATATTACATTACGGAACTTTTCAAAGCTTACCTTTCGATGTGAACATCCCAGTAAATGAGGAACTATTTTTTGGTGACTTGAATGTACAAATTTCCGTTGGTGGTCGTCATTCCCCCATGAAATTCAGTTCGTACTCCATTAACACTCTAGACGATTTCAGTGATGATGCATCACGCCTGAGATTGATAAAACCTAGAAGGAATCTCAAAAATAAGCATTGCCTAAGTTATCTATGAACACTGGGCTTTGATCAACTTTTTAATGTTCCAGTTGATCTTCTTCTTTGGCGCAATGTACTTCGCTAAGAAAAGCGATGGACA
>Ga0209063_1001209_pt1 | contig 13807 bp, 10 predicted proteins | sample KloWWTmeKNB19Kit_FD_187177 | JGI IMG/M metagenome (GOLD analysis project Ga0209063, IMG submission 187177) | Active sludge microbial communities from Klosterneuburg, Austria, studying microevolution and ecology of nitrifiers - Klosterneuburg... | ecosystem: Engineered > WWTP > Aerobic digester >...
GTAACAATTTACCTGACTGATCATCAAACCCCCATTTTTGACAGTGTATTTATTGATTTGCAGCGACTGGAAATTAAACTTGAAGATGATACATTGCCTAACAGTGGATGGGTTAATCTTACAATTAACCCCGGAGTTTACAATATCCTCCGATTCCGTAACGGGCTGGATACTTTATTTGCCACCGGTACATTACCTAATGCCAGGGTGAAAAAAATTAAATTGGTTTTGGGTACTCAAAACAGTGCAATGAAAGATGGACAAAACTTTCCGTTGCGGGTTAAAGATGAAGACAGGGAAGTGATCGCAAACCTGGATAACAGTAATTTTGAAATTACTTCAAGCGGGCAGGTACTTTTCTGGATTGATTTTGATGCGGGTAATTCCATACAGGTAGATAACAGTGGTTCAGGTAACAATAATGGTTACAGGCTTAAATCACATATAAAAATATTTACAAGAGGCAGTTCCGGAAGGATTGAAGGCAGGGTGTTACCCCGGGCTGCCGATGCCATTGTAAAAGCTGTGATTGGCACTGATACTGCCACTGCCATTCCTGATGACGATGACGGAGAATTTAAAATTGTAGGATTGAATGCCGGTACGTACAAAGTAATTATTGACGGGCAGAACGGATACAGTGATACTACAATTAATAATGTGATTGTGAGAAACCGGGAAGATACTCACTTACCTGTTATAACATTACGTCAATAGCATGTTTGCCTGTTATGGAGAACCAGGGCCTGGCGATATAAAATCGTCAGGCTTTTCTATTTATTAGTTTGTAGACAATTACTCCGGCAATTATGATAATAGCAATATACCACCAGTTGGATGAACCTTTGTCTTCCTCGTAGTTGCCAATGAATAATAAGTGTGCCCAGTAATCCGGTGTTTTTAAGCGGGAATCAATCTCATCGGATCTCAAAAAATCAAGTTTTGCCTGTTGCAGCGCTTTGTCTTTACTATATTTTTTTTCTAAATAGTAATGTAGTCGTTGAGTGATAAATGAAGTAGTCTTGTCCTCTGCTTTCCAGAGAGAAGTGATAATATTGGGGCATCCGGCATAAGCAAATGCTCTTGACAAGCTCATCAGCCCTTCTCCCTTTACCAATTGACCGGCTCCGGTTTCGCAGGCACTGAGTATCACCAGTTGAACAGCATCCAGTTTCAGGTCAGCAATTTCCCCGGCATAGAGTTTATAGTCATTGTTTGTGGGATAAAAGGCAATATAAGAATGAGAGGGTGTGTCATTGTTTACACTGGCATGTGTAGCAAGATGAATAATATCATGCCTGTTTGAAAGTTGAAGAAATATATTTTTAGTTGCATTTTCATCAGTCAACACCCGGCCTTTTAACTGGCTTATTTCTTCTTTGGAGGCAGGAAGACCAGTGAATGCTGATCCTGCTGAATCTTTAAGACTGCCGGATGCAAAAGGGGCAAGGGCAAGGGTATTTGACAGGCTGCCAGTTTTGTCGTTATCGCCAAGAAGTGCAGTAGAAAATTGATACTGTACTGCAAATTTTTCAATAAGATATTTTTTGTTTTCATCCTGTAATGCTTCAAAGGGCAGGTAATTAAGTTCATCATCCGGGATAATAACCAGTCTTGTACCCTGTTTTATCGTCCGGTAAAATGGAGCAATGAGTGTTTGATACAATGCGGAGGAAACTGCTTCACCGCTATATCGTTGATCGGGAGAAATATTATGCAGGGAAGATTTGAACTCTTCGAGACGGGTAAAGAAAGTTTTATCAATTATAGTTTTATGGTATTCTAATTTTTTATTCGTAATAAGTAAAGTAAGGAGTTCCTTTTCGGATAAATGATAAGACAGCAATGCAGTATTGTTATCCAGTTTTCCTTGCAATTCCCTTACCGTAGGTATTTTTCCTGTCGTTTCTTTTTGTTTCCAGGCCGGGTCCGCTGCTATTTTTTCCTGCACCTTGCTTAATTCGATTTCATTGTCCCTGATATCGGCCGTTAATTTTTGAAGTACAATACTGTCCTTCACCTGTGCTGCTTTAAGTGCGGCTCTGGTGATAGCTCTCTTGAGTAATGTTTCCCGTTGCAGCAATTCATTTTCAGGATCTGCATTTTTTCTAAGTTCATTTTCCTGCACATTCAGTAAAAGGATCGAAGCTTTGTTCGATTGATCAAATAAATAGGCCTCTTCCAGGAAATGTATCTTTTGTGTAAGTTCAAACAATAAAATACAGATGTCAATGGGTTTACTATGAACAGTGTGTTTAATTTTACCCAGGAATAACCGGGCCTCATCAGAGTCATAGGTTCGTTCTACATAACCGGCCAGTTTAAACGCTGCGTGGTATGCAGCCAGGGCAGACTCCAGTACTGCTGCTTCTTTTTGCTGCTGGTATTTTCTTTCTAAAAGATCCGCTTTGGCTGTAAGGGTATTGAAAAGGTTGATATATGAAAATAGCCCGCTGAATTCTTCCGGGTTCTTGAAAATATTCATCTCATTGAAATCGTTATGAAACTGGATAATAGCCTCCTGGTAGTAGCCTAATGATGCATCAATGTTGTTCTCTGCAGCTGCTTTTTCTGCCAGGTAAAGAAAAGTAAGTCCATGCAGTACATTCTTATTGCTTCCATTCCATTTGGTATTTTCTTTTAATGCCAGCTGAAGGTATTTATCTGCAGAATCTTTTTTACCAGCCTCGAGAAATGCTTTCCCGGTTTTATTAAATAGTAAGATGGCAGCACTGGAATTATAGTTTACGTCTCTGAAATAGGTGATCGCTTCTTCCGGTTTTCCCAGGTTAAGGCTGATGCTGCCAAGATTCTGTTTGACTTCATTTTCATAAATACCCGATGGCAGCAATCCCAGGTATATAGCCCTGGCTTCATTATATCTTTCCAGTTTAAGCAGTGCTGATGCAATATTGTTTTTATAGTTTGCATTGAACTCTTTATAAAAAGGGTCGTGAAGGGGGAGCAGCGACAGGGCTTTTTCAAAATAATTTTTAGCTTGCTTATAATTGCCCGTTTCATAATGCATGGCACCAAGCCTGTTATAAAGCCGTTGCTGTTCTGAAAGTGGGGAGCTATACTGGTCACTTACCTGTTCTGCTTTTTTATAGAACAGGAAGGCAGAATCAAATTCATTTAAACTGTAATAAACGCTACCTGTAAATAATAATGGTTTAAACAGGAATGAATCCGCTAAACCGGGTAGTTTTGTTTTTAACCGGATAGCCTGCTGATAATAATTTTTTGCTGACTCGAGGCTGTCAAAATAGTGAAACAGGGAGGCGATTTTGAAATGACAAAAGAAAGCCAGTGAATCGTTACCATCTTTAATGATTGCAGGCAATACCTGCCTGAACTGATGAAGAGACCGGAGATTGAGTTTGCTTTCCTTTTCTTCATTATAGTTATGTTGGAATGGCAGCAGCGCTGCTTCATTGTAAAGCCGGTCTGCTGCCAGGTATCCCGGCAGGTAAGCAGGTTCATACTGTGCCTGCTTTTGTGAAAAACAATACACCAGGAATAAAGTGAACAGTAAAAAAGTAATAAAACGTTGCATGATAAGCAGGAATGCTTATCAAATTTAATGTTCATGCGGCATTAATGGTCAACTATTACAACACAGGGAGGCCTTGGCTTGGCTTCTTTTGCCAAACGTCCCGTTGTGGTGGGATTATTCAAAGCCCCATTTCTGAGAAAAACTCCTTGTTGAGTCCGTTCATTGAGGATATCCCATACATATTGCGGTACATCATTGATCGTATTATACCAGTACAGGAGTACTTTTAACCTGTTCTCTGTTTTTCCGCTGGCATCATTGATCCGGTACCTGATCTCGAAGGTTTCTTGTGCATCATTTCTTGGCGGGAAGCCGAATACTCCATTACGGATGGTCTCCCGCAGGTTTATTTTACCGTTATCGGTCTTTACAGAACAGCCACCAGTATTGGCAAGATTACCTTCATCAAAAACTGACCCGCTCAGGGGAAGTACCCTGTTAGCATCAGCATTGTAAATGGGTAAAGCGATAGAGTCGTTATTCGATAAAAAATAAAAATGGTCTTTAAAGGTGATGCCTGATAGTACAACCTTTGTTTCTGTAACAGTGCCATCAGGGGCCGTATGCGTAACACGGTAGCGCAGACCGGTTTCACTTTTTGAAACATTTATGGCCCCGGTATTATCATCAATTTCTATTCCATCCGGAAAACCTGTATAGGTTCCCGGCCGGGTAGAAACAGGATGAACAATATAATCTCCGGCAGACGGGCGCAGGTAAAGTATTGAATCACCATAACTGAGGGTAAAAGGTCCTGCAGGGTCATTGACATTACCCCTCTTATCGCAGGATAGCAATGATACTGATAAAGCGATCAGTGAAAAGGCAGAAAGAATGATTTTGGTATTCCTCATGAAGACCCTTTTTTATGTGTAACCTCAAAACGAAGAAAAGTAACCCTGCGTATAAAATATTTTATAAAGTAATTTTAAAGTTACAACATTTAATATTCCGGGCAGATTGATTTAAATCAGTTTGTCTGGCATTATTATTAGCAGCAACTTTGCCTGACCTTAAAGCGAAAAACGGCTATATGATCAGGATCGGACTTATTCGGGAAGGAAAAATCCCCGCAGATAACAGGGTGGCATTGACCCCGGCACAGTGTAAATGGATATTGAAGAACTCTTCAGATGTTAAAATCATTGTACAGTCATCACCCGATCGTTGTTTTTCAGACCGGGAATATTTGTCAGCCGGCGTGGAATTAAAAGAATACCTGGGTGAATGTGATCTTCTGTTCGGTATCAAAGAAGTGCCAGTGGCACAATTGATTCCCGGAAAAACCTACCTCTTTTTCTCGCATACAAAAAAGAAACAACCACAAAATCAGAAACTGCTACAAGCAATAATTGATAAAAAAATAACCCTGATCGATTACGAATGCCTGGAGCATGAAGATGGCCAGCGCATCATCGGGTTTGGTTTTTTTGCCGGGGTGGTAGGTGCCCATAATGGCATGATGGCTTATGGGAACAGAACCGGATTATTTAAATTAGACAGGGTTTATAAACAACGCAGTTTCAGAGAATTGATTCATAATTATTTTGGGCTAAGATTGCCCAATGTAAAGATTGCTATTACAGGTTCGGGCCGTGTTGCACACGGTATCCTGGAAATCATGAACCTGATGGAAATTCATGAAATGGAGCCGGAAGATTACCTGAAACGCCGTTTTTCATACCCCGTTTATACGCAATTAAAGGGAGCCGAATTATACAAGCACAAAGAAACAGGTAAGTACAACCGGGAACATTTTCATGAACACCCGGAAGAATATTCCTGTAAGTTTTTTAAGTATACTTCCCAGACAGATATTCTGATGAACGGCATTTATTGGGATAAAACCATGCCCCGGTTGTTTGAAAAAGAAGATGCGAAGTCAGAGAATTTTATCATTCAAACCATTGCTGATATAACCGATGACGCCAATGGCTCCGTTCCAATTAATGTGGGAGACCAGTCAATCGATAACCCGGTATATGGAATAGATAAAAAAACATTGGAGAAGACAGCTCCCTATTTACCTAATTCTATTGATATCATGGCAGTAGGAAATCTGCCCAATGAATTGCCAAGGGATGCCAGCCGTTATTTTGGGGAGCAGTTGATCAAACATGTGCTGGAAGACCTGGTGGGTAATGGTTCTGAAATACTGGAAAGAGCTACCATGGTTAAAAATGGTCAACTGACCAATCCATTTGAATATTTAAGGGATTATGCGGAAGGCAGATGAGTCATTAGCCCATAGTTGTTTACAAATGCAGGTAATAATCCTGTAATAAAGCGATAAAAGCATCGGTGTAGTTATCTTTTTCATCTTTAATGGCTATTTCATCAATCACTGTCTCTGGTATTTTATTCTCTTTTAATTTTCCTGAAAGCATTATCCGGAAAAAATTGTGGTTGGGGCTTTGACTTACAAACGTCATATGCACAATATCAAATTCATGTTCCAGTAAAAGATTTTTAATTTCTTCGTTTCTCTTGAAAGGAAGCAGCAGGTAAAATGTTCCTCCCGGGCTTAGGTTGTTTTTAATGAACGTCAGTAGCTCGGGCAACAATAGCCCTTCATCATGATGGGCGATATTCTTCTTCGTATTATCTCCCTTTAATTCATTTTTATAAAAAGGCGGATTACTGATAATGAAATCAAACTTCTCCGGTGACTGAAACTTTTTTATATCGCCGTGCACAATTTTTATCCCGGGAGACCAGGGAGAATCAGCTATATTTTTTGAGGCCTGTTCAAAACTGTCTATGTCAATTTCAATAGCACTTATGGATAGGTTGGGATTTTTCTGTGCAAGCATAAGTGCCAGTAAACCTGTGCCGGTACCAATATCGAGGCAATTATTATTTTTAAATGCTTCGTTTGTCATCTTGTCCACCACCCATGCTCCGAACAAGCAACCATCTGTTGTCACCTTCATGGCAGATTTGTCCTGGTGAATGGTGAATTGTTTGAATTGGAAATAAGTGTTTGACATCGTAAATAATTACCATTCTGCTCTTGCGCTGGAATGTACAGACAGCTCGGCGAACTGGCCAGCCAGGAATTTATAATAACCGGTAATGGCGATCATGCCGGCATTATCGGTACAATATTGAAAAGCAGGTATAAAAGTATTCCAGTTGTATTTTTTGCCCATCTCTTCAATTCCTTTTCTCAGGCCACTATTGGCCGAAACACCTCCTGCAATACATATATCGCTGATGCCGGTTTCCAGGGATGCTTTTTTAAGTTTGTTCAGCAGTATAGTAACTATTCTATGTTGTATAGAAGCACAAATATCAGGCAGGTTATTTTCGATGAACTGTTTTCGCTCTTCTTCCGTGGCTAAAAACTCTTCTTTATACAGGTTAGATTTACCGGCATTCTGTAAAAAATAAAGGATAGAAGTTTTCAATCCGCTGAAACTGAAATCAAGCCCCGCTATTTGTGGTTCCGGGAATTTGAAACGGTTGGGATTACCTTCTTTTGCGTACTTATCAATCAGCGGCCCGCCGGGATAGGGAAGGCCGAGTAATTTGGCAGATTTATCAAAAGCTTCCCCGGCCGCATCATCAATGGTTTCGCCAATTACCTTCATATTGGTGGGTGATTCACACCGTACAATTTGTGTATGTCCTCCACTAACGGTGAGGCAAAGAAAAGGGAATGAAGGTTTGGGATCATCAATCAGGTTTGCCAGCACATGAGCCTGCATGTGATGTACGGCGATCAAAGGTTTATCTAAGGCCAGTGCCAATGATTTTGCAAACTGGCCACCTACCAGTAAGGAACCAATCAGGCCCGGTGATTGTGTAAACGCTATTGCATCAACAGCAGATAACTCACAACGGGCTGTCTTTAAAGCAGAATCAATGACGGGAACTATATGCTGCATATGGGCCCTGGAAGCCAGCTCCGGTACCACACCACCATATTTTTCATGAACAGTCTGGTTAGCTATGAAATTGGACAATATTTTTCCATCCACACATACAGCGGCAGATGTTTCATCACAGGAAGATTCTATTGCAAGTATAATGATCATGATTTGGTAATTGGACGATTTGCCAATATGCTGATTAAGTCTTAGATGTTACAATGATTTTATTAATGACCCCTTTGAATTGATTCCATAATTATTTATAATCAAAGTAAAGGATAATTATTCTATCAGCACCGCATTATCAAATTGTCAAATCGGCACATCAGCACTATCATTTATTTACTCCGCATAGCTTCTACAGGATCCATCATGGCTGCCTGCCGGGCAGGAATAAAGCCGGCGATAACCCCGACAATTATACAGATACCGATGGCTAATGCTATATAAGTGCTGGAAATGAATACAGGGAAATTAAGCACATTTGTAAGTAACTGAGTCAGCAAAAAAACCAATGTTAATCCTATCAGGCCACCAATAATGCAGAGAAAAGCGGACTCCAGCAGAAACTCGGTAAGGATGATCCTTCTTTTGGCACCGATTGCTTTTTTCAGCCCTATTTGCCCGGTTCTTTCACGAACAGAAACAAACATGATATTGGCCACACCAAACATGCCCACAATCAGCGATAAAGCTGCAATGGCCCATCCGCCTATGTTCAGACTTACAAATGCATTACTGATGACAGCACTGAAATCGTTGATATCATTCAGGGTGAAATTATCTTCTTTGGTAGGAGTAAGTTTCCGCAGTGCCCGCATGGTACCAGTCAGGTCATCTTTCAGCGCTTTGCTGTTTATATTATCCTGGCCTTGTACAATGATCAGCGGATCGGCTTTCAATTCATTCATGATACCACGACCAAGCCGGTATGATACTATTACACTCTGATCAAAATCCCAGCCACCGATCATTTGTTTTCCCTGCTTTTTGACCACCCCGATGATCAGCATTTTCTTACCACGGATATCCAGGTGTTTTTCAAGAGAGAGTTCGGCTTCTCCAAATAGTTTTTCAGCAATTTCATTCCCAATTACAACAACGTTGGTTCCTCTTTCAAAATCAGCTTCGGAGAGGTAGCGGCCATGGGCAATTTCTACCGGCTGAATATTATCAAAATCTTCATTGATGCCGTAGATATTTATGTTTGTCAAAGCACTGCCCCGGTATTCAACCTGGTCCACCACCTTATTCCGGAAGACAACAAATTTGGCAGAAGGGGTTCTTGCTTTTATCTGCTCTGTTTCTTCATATTTGGGTACAGGCCTATTTACAAATTTCCACCAGGGAAAATCCGGACCACCACCGGCACTGTAATCCCATTTGTCTACATAAATGGTATTGGTGCCCAATGTTTTTACTTCATTCTGGATATTTTGTTCCAGGCTGTTGACTGTTGCTAACACACCGATAATGCAAAAGATGCCGATCGTAATGCCGAATAAAGAAAGAAATGTGCGGAGCTTATTCTTCCACAGTTCCTGCAATGCCATCTTAAAACTGCTGACTACAATCTCTATCGACCGGCGGATCATACCGCAAAATTACCGGAGATTTATATGATACGGTAAACAAATTTATGACTGGTGAATAACCTGGTTTTGACAGTATCCTGTGCAAGGGTGCATCAGCTGGAAAAGTTCAGTTCTGTAAACTCTGACATAAACTGTTGCTTTAACATTTTTAAAGCCCTATGCCATAGATTAAAAGGACTATTTTACACGGAACTGATCAAACCTTATCATATTCTTAAATTGGCAATGGAAAGACCTTAGTATTGTTCAATTTAATTTTATCTCCATTCATAAGTGTAAGTAGCAGAAAATCCATTCCCAAAGTTTATTTGTATCAACCTTTTTGCACCTTTGGTACCCTTTTGAATTGATTTTTCTGTGGTGAGTCGTGCACTGATATCTTTATTGATATATTTTTCGCCGCCGGGAGTTATATAGTATACTCCATATAATCCCTGGTCTGCCCGTATACTTTGTTGCGGTGCTTTCCAGGTTAAAGACGAAATAGTTTTTAGTTCAAAATCGATAGAAGTTTTTTCTTCCGGTTGCAGTACGGCAGGAGGATCTGACCAAATGACCTTGTACGAAACTCCGGCCAGCAGCTTACCTGTCTTTACATCATACCTGTTATGAGTAATTACAATATTACCCTTATCACCTTTGTAGCTTATCGTATCATACAATCCTGAGGTAGTTCCCATTAAAACTGAATTCTTCTTTACCGAACCATCCTTGAAGGAATAGTTGATTAACTGCCAGCCATTGGCAGTTACATTTTGTGCCGGTTTTTGGATGGTATTGCCTTCTCTCCATTCATAGTTATAAATAGCATGGAATCCATTGCCAAAGTTTATTTGTATCAGTCTTTTTGCTCCTTTGGTTCCCTTCTGTATTGGTTTTTCTGTGGTGAGTCGTGCACTGATATCTTTATTGATATATTTTTCACCACCGGGAGTAATATAATATATTCCATATAGTCCCTGGTTTATATACACACTTCTTTGCGGTGCTTTCCAGCTTAAAGAAGAAATAGTTTTTGATTCAAAATCGATAGAAGTTTTTTCTTCCGGTTGCAGTACTGCAGGGGGATCTGACCAAATGACCTTATATGAAACTCCGGCCACCAGTTTCCCTGTTTTTACATCATACCTGTTATGGGTAATTATCATATTGCCTTTATCTCCTTTGTTGTATATAGTGTCATACATTTTGGAAGTAGTTCCCATCAATACGGATTCCTTCCTTAATGACCCTTCTTTAAATGAATAGCTGGTAAAATACCAGCCGGATGCAGAGGTAGCTGGTTGAGAATGGACAGGGCTACTGAATAAAAAAATCAAAAAGGGTATCAATATCTTTTTGAACAATGAAACAACAGATGTTGTATAGAATGATTTATTTTTCATATGCGTAGTTTTCTGTACAAAATATTTGCTTACTGTAAAGTAAGTCAGGGATATGTTCTGTATTGATGAAATTACTCACTGTGTATAGTGATTTTGCTCACCAATTGAGCCAGCTTTTTTGAATGCAGGATGATAGTTGCTGATAGGCAGCAAAACAGTAGCTGGGGCGTATTATTTTAGGATAATACTTAACGGGAAGGGAAAATTAATGATAAGCAGAATTACAAGTATTCTATTTTTCGTATCCACAGGTTCTGCAGCAGCAGAACCTGTGGGTGACTGAATTAAACAGTTTTCTTCGGTGGCAGATCAAAAGCTATCGCTTCATGTGTAAAATTCCCGTTATGGGAACCATCACAAAAGGGTTTATTTTTTGACAAACCACAACGGCAGAAAGAAACGATCTCTCTTCCCTGTAAATTATAGACTCCGCCGTTTCTGTCCACTACTTCAAAATCGCCTTCCACTTTCAATGACCCGTTATTGTTAACGGTGATTTTTGTTTTTGACATATTGCTTTTTTAATAAATTTTTTTATTTACCGGGTAGAGAAATTCCGTGGCCGTTCATGCGTACTGCAAAAGATTTCGAAGTTTATCTTAGTAACGAACTTCCCGGTATACTCATACAAGTTTTTTTAACGCTATAAATATAGCTCAATTACTGTTCCCTGCACAGGCATTCAATAGTTGATAAATACTGTTTACCTTCATTTAATTATGTTCACTCTCTGGCAGATTTTAATTGGTTTAGGGCTGATCCTTTTAATAATCCTATTTGTCTTTCGTATAGGTATTGTCAAAGAAGTCGTTTTGTTGCCGGAGAATTACAGGGAGCTGCTGACCAGCTATGTAAAATTTTACCGGCAACTGGATGAGGAGTCAAAAGAAAAATTTGACAAAAGAGTGGAGCATTTTTTATCGGCGGTGAAAATAACCGGTGTAAATGCGGTGGTCGAAGATCTTGACCGGCTTTTAATTGCATCCGGGGCTATTATTCCCGTTTTTACAATTCCCGACTGGCAATACATCAACCTGCATGAAGTATTGGTTTACCCCGGTGCATTCAATGCCGATTTTGACCAGGCAGGTTCAGATCGTCCTATGGCAGGCATGGTGGGTAGCGGGGCTATGCAACATGTAATGATCATTACCAAATGGCAGTTACGGCAGGGTTTTATAAATGAACAGGATACCCACAATACCGCTATTCATGAGTTTGTGCATTTGATTGATAAAATGGATGGAACGATGGATGGTGTTCCGGAAATCATTTTAGAGCGGAAATACACAGCTGAGTGGAGGAATATGATGGATTCAACAATTGCACAAATGAAAAGGCATGGATCAGATATTGATATGTACGGAGCTACTAATCCTGCTGAATTTTTTGCTGTTATTTCAGAATACTTTTTTGAGCAGCCAGACTTACTAAACGCCAATCATCCGGATTTGTATGCAATGCTGAACCGGATCTATAAAACGGGGAATAATGGATGAATGGCCCTGTAAGTGCTTTTATTTGTCTAATTCTTGGAAAAAATATTGTTTTCTCCCGCAGCTGAATTGTTAGCCGCTGTTTCTTTTAATTCGATCCTGGTGATCTTATAATCCAATTTTACACCCCGGGTAGTTTTATTCACCGCTATAGTGGCTTCGGCTCCCGGCTGTACATAATTAAAATCGATCTTCTCTGTTTTTACTATTTTCCCTTCCGGGTTCAGGTAGTTTAACTCCACCGATACTTTATCAAGCAGGTAACGGGAATCATTTTGTAAGGTCATTTTAAGATTGCGGATGCCACCAAAGGCCGCCACCGAGTATTCATTCGCTTTCAATTGTAGTTTCGAAGAAATATTTTCAACCGCTACTTTTTTTACTTCTTTTTTTTCTGCCACTGCAACCGGTTTAGTATCTGTCGTTTCATTGGTTACCGGGGTGGATTCTTTTTTACTTACCGTATTCTTTGCTGTTCTTTCATTTTTTTGGGGTGCGGATATAATTTTTTCTTCAGCCGGGTTTGTTGTTGGTTGTCCAATGGGAATGTTTTGCTGAGCATAACTTTCCGGTGTGGTGGTACTATCTGCCGCTTGTTCTTCTGCGGGAATCTCAACGGGAGTTGTCTTTATGATTTCCGTTTGTTGGGTTACGGGTTGTGGTCTCATTTGTTCATGTCCGCCAGTGCCCCTTATCACCAGCATCATCAGGGCGCCGGCTGCTACCAACCCGGCATAGAGGGCTATTTTTTTGGGAGGTAACTTCAGCAGCGATTCCAGCATTTCGGTTTTATCTTTCGGTGCATGGTTCCGCATCCAGGGGTCTTTGTTGCCTTCGACGGGCTGGCTATCGGTGCCGGAAAGATGGTGATTGCTATCATTTGTATTTACAGTAAAGGGGGTTTTTGTTTCGGTATGCAAGGCGGGGCTTTCTTGTTTTACCGGGGCAGTGTCTTCCTTTTTTTTAGTAAGGGACTTGTAATTTGACGGAAGTTCAACATGCACACCGTTCTTGTGGGTACCAGCCACTGTTTCGTTTTCTACAGGAGGAGCATATTTTTCCGGTTGTTCAGCTATTGCGGGTTTAATTACCGGCCGGTCTGCCACGGTCAGCAGTTGTTTTAGTTCCGGTATCTCCTGCGGTTTTTGCCAGCATACACTCTGGCATTCCACCCACAACAGGTCGGTAGGGAGAAGGCCAATACGTTTCAGGTCATCCAGGCTAAGGGGAGTGCTTTCGCTGTTATTGCGCAGCAGGATATAAGTATTGTTCATATGTGTGGAGATTGCCCTGTAGAACGGAAAAATCTATGCCGTTAGTTCTAAAGGGATTGTTATTCTTTTTTAAAGAGAATTACTCTTTGACCTGGTGGTTGGAGGAAGTTACTTTTGGGGGCTATATGTGCAGGTAAGACGTAATGCTTTCATTGAAGTGACCAAAAAAGGATAAACGGAAGAAAAGAGGTAAGATATATCTTGATTTTAATATATTTAATACTATAAATAATTGTATGAAATTATTCCCGTTGATTGCTATCATCGTTTCTCTTTCTTTGGATGCTCAGTCTCAGGCATTACCGGATTTTTCATTTACCAGCACTAAAAAGGAGAATATCACTCCGGCCCGGCTGCCTGCAAACAAACCCATTATTGTTTGTTATTTTGACCCTTTTTGTGAAAAGTGTATCACACAAGCCACGAAGATCAGGGACAAAGCTGCAAAATTTTCAAATAGTACAATGGTCTATGTCAGCTGGGCAGAATTGGAGGATATTGAAGCTTTTAGAAAAAAGTATTTTACCGGCATGCAAAACCTGTTTATGTGCAAGGATACAGAATATAAATTTGACAGTTGGTTTGGATACAGCGAAGTGCCTGCTATTTATATTTATAATAAGGCC